>Ga0315899_10000014_pt1 | contig 274055 bp, 284 predicted proteins | sample LakEriMetagenome_2_FD_203518 | JGI IMG/M metagenome (GOLD analysis project Ga0315899, IMG submission 203518) | Freshwater fungal communities from buoy surface, Lake Erie, Ohio, United States - Buoy 4 MA112 | ecosystem: Environmental > Aquatic > Freshwater > Lake | place: USA: Lake Erie, Ohio...
TAGTATAGCAACAAGAAATATTACGATATCTGACAGTATTTTTTTTCTGTGGTGGGCTCGTACAAATTCTACGGCGCAAATTATGCCAAAAAATAGAACAAATGCATCGAAATATACGTCGTCGACATAATATACTAATACTGCTGATAAGATCCCGATTATGACTGGCTTGTATTGAATTGATAAAGCTCGATCAATCGTACCAATTTTAGCAAGATTTTTAATGGGTAATTCAAACAATCCGATTGTTGATATAATTAAAAAATAGAAAATGGATGTCTCAAAATTCTTATAAATTATAAGCAGTAATATGCTGGGTGAAAGTGAAAATATTACCCAGCATATTGTTACGAATATATAATATTCTGCTTGTATTTGTATAATGCGAAAAGCAAGCTTAGCTGACAATAGTGCGAACGCCCTTCGCTTCACGGCAAAGCATAACTTGACGACGTAATTGCTCACGTTTCAAATTTGCTTTTGGTAGGTGATCTAAAATGAAAGTATCACTCATGTCAGTGGAAGAAACAACAACTGTTCCGTAACCAACTAATCGCTGAAAGAACGATTGTTTTAATGTGACATCTTTTACTCTAAACAACTCTATTTCATCAACCCGACGAGAAAAAATGCCACTCGTTAAAATCAACCTTTCCGTTGTTAATGTGTATCTTTTGTTTAGCCGTGAAAGATACGTGAAAGGGAAGAAAGCAAGAGCAATAGGAGAAAAAAATACATCCATCATTCCAGCTCGTTCTGCCCAAAGTTCTGACTCGTTATCCATAAACCACCTTTTTTCAACAATTTGATTTTTTTAACATTTATTTTTCTGGTTTTTAGAACAAGCAAATTCGATTTAGATATTGAATTTATCTTTTAAATTTAAAAATTGGATTTGATTATTGGTCGATGAGACCGAAACAAGCCGATATAATTTTTCAACTGCTCGAAACACCAAAGGCGTTTCGCTTCAAAAGTGATTTATCTCTCCAAATCTTGCTTCTTATTTCAAGCAACGGAGGTCTTTGTGATTTGAAATTATTGGCTAAGATTTCCGTGACACCGATGGCGCTCAGACAACACGTTAAAATGCTTGAAGCGGAAGATTGGGTGAAATTGGAAATTAACGAAGCAAGCAGACGCAATAAGTTGATCTCGCTCACCAATAAGGCGACTCGGAAACTCGAAGAGTACAATCGAAACATTGAAAGATTATTTTTGGACTATGTAGGTATAATGCATTCGGAATGAATAGCTTCATCGCCTCACACCCTCCACTACTCCCGCCACCGCACAATCGATGTCACTCACACCGCCGCCATCAAGTGATTTCTGAATCAAATGGGGATGAGATCTTCGATGCGTCCACAAAGGCGGACACCGAAGCGAGTACTAATGGGAAACCGCCGTTATAACTCGTTATAACTTTTTGTTAGACACCCATTTCGAGGGTGTGTCTCTATAACTTATTGATTTTATTTAGAAAATGGTGGAGCCAGGCGGGATCGAACCGCCGACCTCTTGCATGCCATGCAAGCGCTCTCCCAGCTGAGCTATGACCCCGTTATTCCATTCAGGTTTCAGGAATGGGCTCCTGACCCTTTTGCGGCAAGGCGGCCGCAAGAACAGCGGGGTCTATAGCCCTCCGGTTGAGGCAACTCAAGCCCAAACCGGATCAGGACCCCGCAACCTTCTTATAAACTCAGCTTTCCTCGTCGTCTTCGAGGTCGCCATCGATGAGATCGGCAACATCATCATCGCCCTCTTCCTCTTCTTCGAGGAAGGTTTCATCTTCTTCGATGTCGTCTTCAATCTCGACATCGTCGATCGGCAGATCCTTGCCCTCTTCTTCCGCCTCGACATCGTCGAGCGACACGAGCTCGGGAGCATCAGCGGCAACGCCAACATCAGCATCGTCATCCTCTGTGGCTTTCGCCGCGATTTCGGGGCGAACAGCTGCGACAGCCGGCACGAAAACCGTGCTGCATTTCGGGCAGATGATCGGATCTTTATGAAGATCATAAAATTTAGCGCCGCAGCTCTGGCATAGACGCTTGGTGCCGAGTTCCGGTTTTGCCAAGGGAAACCTCTTCTCTTTCAAATATTCGCGCAACAGACGCTCAAGAAACGCCCGGGGCGGCTGCGGCTCTCATCATCTCGCTGGCAATCCGCGCCTTGCGGGATGACGGGCCGTTTCGACTGTGATAGTGCGCGGGTATTCATCCCAGACGGCGAGCCGCGTCAAGCCCTTCTTCCAGAGAATTCCGAAATGTCCAAGTCCCATGAGGGTTCGCCCCAGCCGTTAACCGCCGTCAAATCGAAGCCGCTTTCCGGTCTTGTACATCTGCCGGGGGATAAATCCATCTCGCATCGCGCGATGATTTTCGGTCTTTTGTCGGTTGGTGAAACCCATGTCACCGGATTGCTCGAAGGCGATGATGTGTTGCGCACGGCGGAAGCGTGCCGCGCGCTTGGCGCGAAAATCGACCGCATCGGCGAGGGCGAGTGGCGCATTCACGGCGTCGGTATCGGCGGCTTGCGCTCGCCTGAAGCCGTGCTTGATTTCGGCAATGCCGGCACCGGCTCGCGCTTGATGATGGGTGTTGTGGGTGGCCATCCGATTGAGGCGACATTCGATGGCGACGCGTCACTGCGCAAACGCCCGATGCGGCGCATTCTTGATCCGCTCGCGGAAATGGGCGTGGAAGTGGTCTCTCAGGCCGAAGGCGGACGCTGCCCCATCACTTTGCGCGGCGTGCGTGACCCGCTGCCGATCACCTATCGGACGCCGGTGGCCTCGGCCCAGATTAAATCGGCCATTCTTCTCGCGGGGCTCAATTCGCCCGGTCGCACCACCGTGATCGAGACGGAAGCGACCCGCGATCACACGGAAAAAATGCTCACTTATTTCGGCGCCACCGTCCGTGTCAGCGCTGAAGGCCATGATGGCCGCCGGATTGAGCTTGAAGGCCGCCCCGAATTAAAGCCACGCCCGATCATTGTGCCGCGTGACCCCTCCTCGGCCGCTTTCCCCCTTGTGGCGGCGCTTTTGGTGCCGGGATCAGACATCACCATCAAAGGCGTGATGATGAATCCGCTCAGAACTGGCCTTTTGACCACGCTTCTTGAGATGGGCGCGTCGATATCCATCGAAAATCCCCGCTATGAAGGCGGTGAAGATGTCGCTGATTTACGCGTCAAAGCCTCCTCGCTCAAAGGCGTCGATGTGCCGGCTGCCCGCGCGCCTTCAATGATCGACGAATATCCGATCCTCGCGGTGGCCGCTGCTTTTGCCAAAGGCGAAACGCGGATGCGCGGCTTGAATGAATTGCGCGTTAAAGAAAGTGACCGTCTGCAGGCTGTTGCTGACGGTTTGGCCGAAGCGGGTGTGTCTTACGCGATTGAGGGCGATGATCTCATCGTTCAGGGGCAATCCGGCGCGGTACAAGGCGGTGGCACCGTCAAAACCCATCTCGATCATCGAATTGCCATGAGCTTCCTCGTGATGGGCATGGCCACCGACAAACCGATGACAGTTGATGATGAACGCATGATCGCAACGAGTTTTCCGAGCTTTACAAGCCTGATGCGCAATCTCGGGGCAGACTTCCGCGCATGATCATCGCGATTGACGGGCCGACTGCCTCAGGCAAAGGCACGCTCGCCAAGCGCGTGGCGGCTCATTACGGCTTTCATCTGCTTGATACGGGCCTTCTCTACCGCGCGGTAGCCCGCGCAGTGCTTGATGCGGGTCAATCGCTACAAAATGAAAATGCTGCAACTTTTGTTGCGCAAAAACTGGAGTTCGGGTCGCTCAATGAGGCTCGATTACGTACACGCGAAATTGGCGATGCGGCATCGATTGTCTCGGTCTATCCCGGCGTGAGGCAGGCGCTTTTTGAAGGGCAACGGCTTTTCGCGCGAAAAGAGCCCGGTGCGGTGCTTGATGGTCGTGATATCGGCACGGTGATCTGCCCTGAGGCCGAAGCCAAACTCTATGTGACAGCCGCGCCCGAGATCCGGGCGCATCGGCGCTGGCTTGAATTGGTCAAAACCGATCCTTCGCTTTCCGAAGAGTCAGTGCTTGAAGATATCCGCCGTCGCGATGAACGCGATTCAACCCGTTCAAACGCGCCGCTCAAAATAGCGGAAGATGCGCGCTTGCTCGATACGAGCGGAATGGATATAGAAACGGCTTCGCGCGAGGCCCTCCGTCTGATTGAGACCGCTCTCTCGCGAAAGGGATAGTCCCGAAAGTCTGCTTTGGTCGGTCCAGCGCCGGCCCGCTTTTCAAGAAGCGGTGGTTTCATTCATGCGAATGAAACATCGATGCAAAGAAGGCTTAACCTAAAACGTTGTTGCCGGCGCCCGGTCCTCACTTGCAGGACCTTTCAGGAGACCCAATGGTATCGACACATACAAATCCATCGCGCGATGATTTCGCAGCGATGCTCGAAGAGTCGTTTAACAAAAGCGACTCGCTTGAAGGTTCAGTCATCAAGGGCAAAATCGTCGCCATCGAAAAAGATATGGCGGTGGTTGATCTCGGTTTGAAAACCGAAGGTCGTGTCGCTCTTCGCGAATTCACAGGCCCTGGCCGTGAAGGCGCACCGACGATCGGTGATGAAGTTGAAGTCTATCTCGATCGTATTGAAAACGCGCTTGGTGAAGCCGTCATCTCGCGTGACAAAGCGCGTCGTGAAGAAAGCTGGGTGAAGCTTGAGAAAGCTTTCGAAGCCGGTGAAAAGGTCAATGGCGTTATCTTCAATGTTGTGAAGGGTGGCTACACAGTTGATCTCGACGGCGCGACCGCATTCTTGCCGCGCTCACAAGTTGATATTCGTCCGATCCGTGATGTCGGCCCGCTGATGAATATCGCGCAGCCTTTCCAGATTTTGAAAATGGATCGTCGTCGCGGCAACATCGTTGTCTCGCGTCGTACCGTTCTTGAAGAAACACGTGCGGAAGCCCGCACCGAACTCGTTTCGAATTTGGAAGAAGGTCAAACCGTTGACGGCACCGTCAAGAACATCACCGAATACGGCGCCTTCGTCGATCTCGGTGGTATTGACGGTCTCTTGCATGTCACCGACATGGCATGGCGTCGCGTGAATCATCCTTCAGAAGTTGTGACCATCGGTCAGCAACTCAAGGTCAAGATCATCAAGATCAACCATGACACGCATCGCATCTCGCTCGGCATCAAGCAGCTTCTCACTGATCCGTGGGAAGGCATTGAAGCGAAATATCCGCTTCAATCACGTCTCAAAGGCCGCGTGACGAACATCACCGATTACGGTGCATTCGTTGAACTCGAGCCGGGCATCGAAGGTTTGATCCACGTTTCTGAAATGTCATGGACAAAGAAGAACGTGCATCCGGGCAAGATCGTTTCAACATCACAAGAAGTTGAAGTGCAGATCCTCGAAGTCGACTCGTCAAAGCGTCGTATCTCGTTGGGCCTCAAGCAGACCTTGCAAAACCCGTGGGAAGCTTTCGCCGAGAAACATCCTGTCGGTTCGGTTGTCGAAGGCGAAGTCAAGAACAAGACTGAATTCGGTCTGTTCATTGGTCTCGAAAACGATGTCGACGGCATGGTTCATCTCTCCGACCTCGATTGGAATCGTCCTGGCGAACAAGCCATCGAAGATTACAAGAAGGGCGATATGGTGAAGGCACAAGTTCTCGATGTTGACGTCGAGAAGGAGCGCATCTCGCTCGGCATCAAGCAACTCGGCGCGGATAAATTCGCTGAGCCTGCTGAAGGCTCAAGCGACATCAAGAAGGGCTCGATTGTCACTTGCGAAGTGACGGAAGTGAAAGAGTCGGGCCTTGATGCGAAGATCGTCGGCACCGAATTCACGACCTTCGTGAAGCGTGCTGATCTCGCGCGCGACCGTGCTGAACAACGCCCTGAGCGTTTTGCAGCTGGCGAAAAATTCGATGCCCGCGTCACCGTGTTTGACCGCAAAGCGCGCAAGATCTCGGTGTCCATTAAGGCACTCGAAATGGCCGAAGAAAAAGAAGCGATTGCTCAATATGGTTCAGCCGATGCCGGTGCATCGCTGGGCGATATTTTGGGTGCCGCGCTCAAGAAGAAGAAAGACGGCGAATAAGTCGCTTTCTCTCTTTGAAAGTAATCAAACCCGCGTGGAATACCACGCGGGTTTTTTGTTGGTCTCACATCACGAAAAGTTGATTGACCGTTGTTCAAAGATTGCGTCTAAATTCGAAGCATCTTTACTTAGGTGAGTAAAAAACATGTATCGCGCGGTCACCCGCAACATCTCGATCACGGCCGAGCCGCGTTATATGCCGGAACAATCCGATCCGGGCAGCGGCCGTTATTTCTGGGCGTATAAGATTGAAATCGTGAATGAGGGCGAGGAGACAGTGACATTGCTCTCGCGCCACTGGATCATCACGGATGGCGACGGCAAAACCCAAGAAGTGCGCGGCGAGGGTGTGGTGGGCGAACAACCGACGCTTGCCCCCGGCACGAGCTTTACCTATACGAGCGGCTGCCCGCTGACGACGACGCAAGGGATCATGAAGGGGTCCTATATTTTCAAATCGGAAGCGGGCGAATTATTCCCCGTCGAAATCCCTGCCTTCTCCTTGGACATCCCCGAGACTAAACGGGTATTGCATTAAAGCGACAGTCGATCGTCAGCGGTTCGACATCTTCTCATATATTATCAAACCGCGTCGCCATGCGCTCAAGCCGCGTGCTTTCTTCTGCGAGATGCTTGGCCAAGAGGCGCATGAGATAGACGTTGCGTTCATCAGGGAGCTCCGTGCGTGTATCCATATCGCGCAATGTCGCTGTGAGCTCATGCAGCGCCACAATCACCGCTTCGATGTGAAGGAAGAGCGCGCCTTCATCAGGATCATCTTTAGGCAGCATACGCATCCCCATTTCTCATCGAGAGAAGGACCCCAGCGCGGGTCACGCGCTGGAGCAAATCCCCGAAATGAAAACGACTCCGGCGCGGGACACGCGCTGGAGTCGGGGTGCTCAAAAAGCCAACGTAGTTTGGCCGCAGCGCTTTTAGCTTTGCAGCCTGGACATAACGCCGCCACCCCGACGTGGAGGCGTCAGGGCAGTTTGGTTTCGGCAGATGCGCTGCCGACTACGTTGGGGCTTTTGAGGTCCCCGAGTCATGGATTTACATGACCTAAGGGAAGAGTATCACCCTCACACCGAAACGCAAACCGCCCTCACGCGCGACGCGCGGAGCGGTGGAGGGTAGTGGGGAGAGAATGAAACGCGCTTAAGTTGAAATACGGGATTTTATTCAACTTTTCTTAATTGCGAGGAGACCCGAAGGGTCGACGCGGCAATCCATTCTCGTTATTGCGAGCGAACGCGAAGCAATCCAGTTGGAGTCTCAAGAAGAGGCTCTATGTCATCATTGCATTTCAAAGCCAATCATCAGCTGGATTGCTTCGTCGCGCTGCGCGCTCCTCGCAATGACGGATTATTTTAACTTCAACACAACCGCTGATTGATTGTTTCGCTCTCCCGAATCGCCGCCTACTTGTGCTTTGAGATAGAGGTCAACTTTCAAATGAAAAGCGTTCACGAACATAAACGTTCATCGGGAACTGAGTTCGAAAAGCTTAGCATTGACCGCAAGCCCACAATTAACGGGCTTCTTAAAATATTTGAAAACTCAAATGGACCGTTATCTATTCAGCTGAATGCCGCCTACGGAACTGGAAAATCAACCTTCCTTGAACATCTCGAATGTACTGCTGATAAAGATAAGTTTTTGGTCATTTATTATAATGCGTGGGAGGAAGAGTTATCCCTTGATTCCAGAACAAGCTTTTGTCTGAAGATTTTGGAGGCTATACAAAACCACTCTACAGAAAAAAAATTTGAAGATAAGATTTTTCGTTTTCAAAAAGCGTTATTGCCGTTTGTAGTCTCTGCAGGCACTGCGATGATTTCTGCAGCGCTTTTTCGTGATCACGAGGTGCTTAAGGATATTGTAGACGAAATAAAGCCGATAGATGATTTGAAGAAGTTAGTATCCGAAAAATTCAAAGAAATTGAAAAAAATCGAGCTACAATAACAAGCACAAAAAATGCTCTAATTGAGCTCCTTAAGGAGTTAAATGGGAAAAAAATAATTTTGCTTATCGATGAACTTGATAGATGCCGACCAGATTTTGCGATTGAAATTCTTGAAACAGTAAAACATTTTTTTTCAATTGAAGGCGTTTTCTCATTAATCGGCGTAGATGAAAAAATATTGCATTCAATTATTGAAAAGCGATACGGAGAATCGATCGATTGCGAAGGTTATCTATTAAGACATTTTAGTTTCTCTATTTCATTTTCAAAGTTCGATTATAAGAATTTTTGCGAAAATCGCTGTACCGAGTTTGGTATATCAAGTGAGATTGCTGAATATATAAGCTATTTTTCTTCCTATTATAATTTAACTCTTAGACAGGTTAGTGCAATTATTGGGAATTTGGCGAGCTTCATAAGTGCTAATCACAAATTGAATCAAGATGAATTGTTTGAATTTTGTATTGTTTACATCATCAAGTTTTCTGATGCCAAATTTTATGAATCTTGCATAAATGTTACTCGAGATAGTGAATTTTATTCAACTCTTCAAAAAATGAAGAGCTTAAGTGAGGAGTATGATCATAGATTTAACTTTTTGATTTACCTTATTCAAACGTCGAAAGAGGAATACGATTATTTTTGCAAGGAATTTGGGTGCACAAAAATTCATATAAGTACGATCAGAAAATCTATGGGAAGAACGGGATTTCAATTTTTTAATGGACTTGTTGCGGAATACGAAAGCTTATCGATATTTAAGTAAAAAAACGGCCCCGTAAATTTCGAGGCCGTTTTGATTTCAACTCGATAAGAATTAAGTGCCGCGTTACTTACTCACCGATAAACGTCTTTTCGATTGCCGATGCGGATAACGAGAATGCGCACGGCGTTGTCCTCGATAGACGCAATTATGCGCCAATCGCCAACACGATATTTCCAAAACTCTCCGAGCTTGGAGCCTTTCAGCGCCTCGCCGATGCTGCGCGGATTTTCGAGCGGGGCAACGCGCTTGTGCAGGAAAGTGAGGATGCGACGGGCGATTTGCGGATCGATTTTGCCAAGCTCGCGGTCAGCGGCAGGGTCGAGTTCAATCTTCCAGACCATAGCGCTTCATGACATCTTCAAGCGGTATGGTTTGAGTTTTGCCCGACCGGATATCAATCAAGCGCTGTTCCGCAAGATAGACATCTTCGAGATCATCCAGATGCTCAAGAATGGCTTGGCGAGCATAGAAGGTTTTCGAGCGCCCCGTGGCTTTTGCCAGCGCTTCGAGGCGGTCTTCGATTTCTATCGGCAGTCGGATGGCCAGCATTTTAACCTCCCGCAATTTGCTATACGCGTATAGCAAAAATCAGAGAGACGCTCAAGGGCCTCAAGATTCTCATCGCGGAGTTATGCAAAAAAGGCGGCCCGAAGGCCGCCTTTTCAAATTTCAATTGCGAGCGAAGCGCTGATTACTCAGCCGCTGACTCACCGCCCTCGGCGGCGGCTTTCGCTTCAAGATCTTCGCCGGTGGTTTGATCAACCGCCTTCATCGACAAACGCACTTTGCCGCGTTCATCGAAGCCGAGCAATTTCACTTTCACCTTGTCGCCTTCCTTCACGATGTCGGTCACTTTCGCCACGCGCTGCGGAGCGAGTTGCGAAATATGAACGAGGCCGTCCTTCGCGCCGAAGAAATTGACGAAGGCGCCGAATTCAGCCGTCTTCACCACCGTACCATCATAGATGACACCGATTTCAGGCTCGGACGCGATCGACTTGATCCAGTTGATCGCCGCTGTGATCGACGCGCCGTCACTTGAGGCAATCTTCACTGTGCCATCATCTTCGATGTTGATCTTCGCGCCCGTCTTTTCGACGATTTCGCGGATGACCTTGCCGCCCGTGCCGATGACTTCGCGGATCTTGTCCGTCGGAATTTTCATCGTCTCGATGCGCGGCGCATATTGGCCGAGTTCTTTGCGCGCGCCGGACAAGCCCTTCGCCATTTCGCCGAGGATGTGCAGACGGCCGTCCTTCGCCTGATGCAGCGCGACCTTCATGATTTCTTCGGTAATGCCGGCGATCTTGATGTCCATCTGCAGCGAGGTGACACCATTTTCCGTGCCCGCCACTTTGAAGTCCATATCGCCCAAGTGATCTTCATCACCCAAGATATCGGAGAGAACCGCGTAACGCTCGCCTTCGAGGATCAAGCCCATCGCGATACCCGCGACTGGCGACTTCAACGGCACGCCCGCATCCATCAATGCGAGCGACGAACCGCAGACTGTGGCCATCGACGATGAACCGTTTGATTCCGTGATCTCGGACACAAGGCGGATCGTGTACGGGAATTCGTGATGCGGCGGCAGCATCGGATGCACAGCGCGCCAAGCGAGCTTGCCGTGACCGATTTCGCGACGACCGGGCGAACCCATGCGGCCTGTTTCACCAACCGAATAGGGCGGGAAATTATAATGCAGCAAGAAGGTTTCTTTGAACGTGCCTTCAAGCGCGTCGATGAACTGCTCGTCATCTGCTGTGCCGAGCGTGGCAACAACCATGGCCTGCGTTTCACCGCGTGTGAAGAGCGCTGAACCATGCGCGCGCGGCAGAATGCCGACTTCGGCAACAATCGGACGAACGGTTACGAGATCGCGACCATCGATACGCTTTTTCGTATCGAGAATGTTCCAACGCACGATCTTCGCTTCGACTTCTTTAAACACAGAAGCAACGATGAGTGCATTGATCGGCTCGGCTGCGCCTTCACCCGAAAACGCTTCGAGCACTTTGGCTTTTGCATTCGCAACCTTGTTCTGACGTTCCTGCTTCGCAGGTGTCGAATACGCGTCGCGCAATTCTTTTTCGACAAGCGCGAGAATCTTTTTCTCGAGATCGGAATGATCCGGCGTTGTGAAATCGCGCGGTTCTTTCGCCGCAACTTCGGCAAGCTTGATGATCGCATCGATCACAGGCTGGAAGCCTGCATGACCATGCATCACCGCGCCGAGCATCACATCTTCGCCGAGTTCTTTCGCTTCCGACTCGACCATCAACACGGCATCATTGGTGCCGGCGACAACGAGATCGAGAACCGAGTCTGCCATCTCAGCAAGCGTCGGGTTCAAACGATATTGACCATTGATATAGCCGACGCGCGCTGCACCAACCGGACCCATGAACGGTACGCCGGACAATGTGAGTGCAGCAGAGGATGCAACCATCGCAACAATGTCAGGATCATTTTCAAGATCATGCGACAGCACAGTCACGACAACTTGCGTGTCGTTCTTGTAGCCTTCGACGAAGAGCGGGCGGATCGGGCGATCGATCAAACGCGAAACAAGCGTTTCTTTTTCTGTTGGACGGCCTTCACGCTTGAAGTAACCACCGGGAATACGACCGGCCGCGAAGGCCTTCTCTTGATAGTTGACAGTGAGCGGGAAGAAATCGACGCCGGGCTTCGGCTCTTTTGCCGACACGACCGTTGCGAGCACCGTGGTCTCGCCATAGGTCGCGAGCACCGAGCCATCGGCCTGACGCGCAATGCGGCCCGTTTCGAGCACGAGCTTGCGGCCCGCCCAAATCAATTCCACTTTTTGAATATCGAACATAGAGAGTTTGTCTTTCATCATGGCCCGGGATTCGAAAGCCATGTGCAAGACGGCGGGAGGCTGGCGTGACGTTGCGGCGCCAAGCGCGCGCTCCAGCCTCCGGCAATCCTGCCATGAACTCCGCATCGGGGGCAGGGTTGAGGGCTTTATGGCGTCCAACCATTTGGCCCGGGAGTGTGAAACAGGAGGCCGGATGCCGCCTGTTTCATAAGAAAAGGGCCGCCATGGCGGCCCTCTGGTCGCCTGTTAGCGGCGGATGCCAAGCTTTTCGATGATCGTCTTATAGCGCGCTTCATCCTTCGATTTCAGATAATCGAGGAGGGAGCGGCGCTGCGACACCATCTTCAAAAGGCCACGGCGGGAATGGTTATCCTTCACATGGCTCTTAAAATGGCCCGTGAGATTGGTGATGCGCTCGGTGAGGATCGCAACTTGCACCTCAGGAGATCCCGTGTCGCCCTTTTTGGTGGCGAATTGGGTTACGAGTTCCTGTTTACGTTCAGGCGATATCGACATCGGATAATCCTTTCAAACTTAAAGGAAATTTGGCGTTTTGCCGGATAATCCGCCGGAAGGCCGAGGCCGGGATGTCGTCCAGCCGGGTCTGTCTCGAACGGAAACGGCCGGGATCATTCCCGGCGCGATGAGGGGCTTATACACGAAATTGGGGGGAAGGCGAGGGAAAAGAATCCCGGAGGCGGAAGCGTCGCTCAGAGGTTGAACACCCGATTCGGCACCAATTCACCGCGTTCAACGGTGCCAATAGCGATCACTTGGCCAGCATTGGTCGCATAGACGATCTCGCCTTCAGCGGGCGCATCGCGGCCGCGTAAAATAATCGATTGCCCGCGGCGCAGACGCATCGGTGCATCGCCCCCGACCGGCACTTCGACGAGTTCACGCAAACCCGTGTCAACGCTTTTCAATGCGGCGGCAGGCGCAAACACATCCGCTTCAAGTGAGGGAAGCGTGACCGCGTCAGCTTCGGTGAAAGGACCAACGCGTGTACGACGGAGCGCTGTGACATAACCGAAGCAGCCGAGCGCGCGGCCAAGATCCCGCGCGATCGCGCGCACATAAGTGCCCTTGCCGCATTCCGCTTCAAGCACCGCCGATTGTCCATCAAAAGAGAGAAGTGTCAGCGTATGAATTTCAACAATGCGCGGCTGCAACTCAACCGCTTCACCGCCGCGCGCCAAATCATAGGCGCGTTCGCCATCAATTTTGATGGCTGAATAACGCGGTGGCACTTGTGTGATCGCGCCCGTAAATTTCGGCAAGGCGGCAAGTATCTGCTGCTCCGACGGACGTGCCTCACTTTGTGAAACAATACGTCCTTCGGCATCATCCGTATCGGTTTCAACGCCAAAAGTGACGGTGAAGCGATAGGCTTTCTCACCATCCACAACATAAGGCACAGTTTTCGTCGCTTCACCGAAGGCGAGCGGTAACAAGCCTGATGCGAGTGGATCAAGCGTACCCGCATGACCAGCTTTTTTTGCATTCAATAAACGCCGCACCACCGCAACCGCATGCGTTGATGTCATGCCCAGAGGCTTATCAAGCGCAATCCATCCATGAACATCAGCGCGTTGTTTTTTTGGAGCATTCATGGAGAGAGCCGCTCACTCATCTTTATCATTTTGTTCGTCGATGCGACGCAAAGGCGAAGCGAGGTCGCGCTGCACTTCAGGTCGACGCAGTAATTCGTCAATGCGCGCGGCCGCATCAAGCGTTTCATCAATTCGAAAACGCAATTCAGGCGCGAATTTCAAATCGACACGATGCGCAACTTCACGACGAATAAAACCATGATGACGCGCAAAGGCTTTCACTGCCGCCTGTTCCTGTTTCGGATCATGGAGTGACAAATAGACTGTTGCGATTTTCAGATCAGGTGACATCCGCACTTCAGGCACTGTGATGATTGCGCCTTTGATCGCCTCATCAATAATGTCACCACGCATCACCATATCGGCAATGACGTGACGAACAAGTTCGCCGACACGCAATTGACGCTGTGATGGGCCTTGAGAAACTGAACCGTGTTTTTTCATTTTATCTACTCCGCCTTGCCGGAGTTGAACCGGTCAGAGGGGATTTAAGTGATGAAGCGCCACGGTGTTTTTGGAACACCATGGCGTCTATCGGAGAGAGCTCAAAGCGAGCGACGGATTTCCTGAACGCGATAACATTCGATGATGTCGCCTTCGCGCATGTCTTGATAATTCTCGAACGCCATACCGCATTCTTGACCGGAGCCCACTTCTTTGACTTCGTCTTTGAAGCGCTTAAGCGTCGAGAGTTTGCCTTCATGAATGACGACATTGTCACGGATGAGGCGCACGCTTGCCCCACGCTCGACCTTGCCGTCTTGCACAAGACAACCCGCAACCTTACCGACTTTCGACACCGCAAAGACTTGCAGAATACGCGCTTCGCCAAGACGATCTTCGCGCAAGGTCGGCGCAAGAAGGCCAGACATCGCCTGTTTGATGTCATCAACAAGATCATAGATAATATTGTAATAACGAATTTCAGTTCCGACGCGTTCAGCCGCATCGCGCGCTTCTTTATTCGCGCGCACATTGAAGCCGATGATCGCTGCGCCTGAAGCTTCAGCGAGTGTCACATCTGATTCATTGATACCGCCGACACCCGAGTGAATGATCCGCGCGCCAACTTCATCCGTGCCCAGCTTTTCGAGCGACGAGATGATCGCTTCAACAGAGCCTTGCACGTCACCTTTAACAAGCAAGGGAAACTCTTTGCGTCCCGAAGATTTCAATTGGCTCATCATATCCGAGAGTGAACCGCGTGCGGCACCCACACGAACCGCCATGCGTTCACGCTTCTGACGTTGACGATATTCGGTGATTTCACGCGCGCGTGCTTCATTCGGCACAACAGCCAAACGATCGCCGGCTTCAGGTGCGCCATTAAATCCGAGTACTTCCACTGGAACCGAAGGACCAGCTTCCGCAATCGATGAACCAAGATCGGAAATGAGCGCGCGCACGCGACCATATTCAGAACCGGCAACAACAATATCACCCGTATGCAATGTACCGCGTTGAACGAGGACGGTCGCAACAGGACCGCGACCACGATCAAGCTTGGCTTCGATCACAGTGCCTTCGGCTTCACGTTCCGGATTGGCTTTCAATTCAAGAACTTCAGATTGAAGCGCGATCGCATCAAGAAGCTTGTCAAGATTCCGGCGCTCTTTTGCTGAAACTTCGACTTCAAGCGTTTCGCCACCCATGCTTTCGACTTGCACTTCATATTGCAAGAGCTCTGTACGTACACGTTCAGGCTTGGCGTCAGGTTTATCGACTTTGTTGATTGCCACAATCATCGGCACTTTCGCAGCCTTCGCATGATTGATGGCTTCGATCGTTTGCGGCATCACACCATCATCAGCTGCAACAACGAGAATGACGATGTCGGTGACTTTCGCACCACGCGCACGCATCTGCGTGAACGCCGCGTGGCCTGGCGTATCGATAAAGGTGATCTTTGCGCCGCTTGGTGCCGTGACTTGATAAGCGCCGATATGTTGCGTGATCCCGCCCGCTTCACCGCTTGCAACATTGGCTTTGCGAATCGCATCGAGCAATGACGTCTTACCATGGTCAACGTGACCCATGATGGTCACAACCGGCGGACGCGCTTTGAGATTGTCCGAAGCATCGGGCGTATCGAAGAGACCTTCTTCGACATCCGATTCCGCAACGCGCTTCACCGTGTGTCCCAATTCTTCCGCGACAAGTTGGGCCGTATCAGCGTCGATCACATCCGTGATCTTCACCATCTGCCCTTGCTTCATGAGGAAGCGGATAACGTCGACGGCCCGTTCGGCCATTCGGTTGGCGAGTTCCTGAATTGTGATCACTTCAGGAATTGTCACTTCGCGTGAAATCTTTTCTTTCTGTTCAACTTGGTTCGCGCCTTTAAGTCGCTGAACGCGACGCTTAAAGGCTGCCACTGAACGAACGCGTTCTTCTTCACCATCACCGGTGATGCTTGTTACCGTCAAACGACCACGACGACGATCATCGGTGCGCGGTGTGCGTTCCGGTTTTGCGGGAACCGGCGCGCGCGCCGGGCCAGCACCGCTGCGGCGAGCAACTTGCCGTTCATCATCATCCATTTCGGTAAGCGCAGCAGAACGACGAGGAGCAATCGCCACGCGTTCGCTCGCTGGTGCCGCTTTTTCCGTTGTGCCATCGCCGAGACGACGACGCGCTTCGCTTTCGGATTTCTTTTTCACTTCATCGTCGAAACGACGACGTTCATCTTCCTCACGCTTGCGGGCTTCAGCCGCTTCACGTTCGATTTTTTCACGCGCTTCACGTTCGGCGCGGCTCTTGGCGTCAATTTCGGCCTGCTTGCGCTCGACTTCCTCACGCTTGCGCGCTTCGGCCAAAGCTTGTGCACGTGCGTCACGCTCATCTTCAGTGAGTGTCCGCAAAACCATACCTGATGGTTTTTGCGCCGTTTGTGGCGCGGCGGGACGCGTGGGTTGTGGCGTCGGAGTAGGAGCCGCGGCGGCGGCTTTCACCTGTGGGGCGGCTTTGACCGGTTCTGGCGTAGCCGGCGCCTCACCCGGGCCAACAATCCGACGTTTAACCTTCTCCACCACAACGGCTTTGGTGCGGCCATGCGAGAAGCTTTGGCGAACGACGCCTTGCTCAACCGGACGCTTCAGGCTCAGCGTTTTCGTCTGAGCCATGTGCAAGGTCTTGTCACCCGGTGTGTTCTTATCGGTCATTCACTCTCGTCCTGCGGCATGCCGCCTGTTTTTAACGTCAAAACTGGAAAACCCAGCCACTTTATCCCGTTTGATCCGCCAGAAACTCCGGCAAGACCGTTATAATCGGCCCTTGTATGAGGCCTTAAGCTGCGTTGCCTCTATCACATCTGGCGAACCAAGTGCCAAAATATTTGCAACGCAGCCTTACGTGTTTCACGCCTCCGCCGTCGCGTCCGACTCTTCCGTTGGCGCTTCAATCCAACCCGCCGTGACGCGAGCCTGCATGATCAAGGTTTCAGCCTCATCGCGGCTGATCTCAAATCCATCGAGATAGCCGGCGTTTTTGATCGTCTCGGAGCCTTTGCGCTCTGTCCAACCAACGAGATCGTCGGTCGCGCAGCCCGCAAGGTCCTCAATCGTTTTCACGTCATTTTCACCAAGCTTGACAAGCATCGGCAAAGTGAGGCCGGGAACCTCTTTCAATTCATCCGCAACACCCAATTCACGACGACGTGCGTCCAACGCCGCATCACGCTCGGCGAGATGATTGATCGCGCGGTTTTGAATTTCAGCCGCTGTTTCTTCATCAAACCCTTCAATCGAGGCGAGTTCGGCGACGTCGACATAAGTAAGTTCTTCAACCGAACGGAAACCTTCCGAAGCCAAGAGCTGACCAACGACTTCGTCAACATCGAGTGCATCCATGAAGGTCTGTGTTCTTTCAACAAACTCTTTCTGGCGGCGTTCTGATTCTTCAGCTTCAGTCAGAATGTCGATATCCCACCCTGTTAATTGCGAAGCAAGCCGCACATTTTGGCCGCGACGACCGATGGCGAGTGAGAGTTGATCATCCGGCACAACAACTTCGATACGTTCGGCTTCTTCATCGAGAACGACTTTCGCCACTTCAGCCGGTTGCAATGCGTTCACAATGAAGGTCGCCACATCAGGTGACCACGGAATGATATCAATCTTTTCGCCTTGCAATTCACCAACCACCGCTTGCACACGCGAACCACGCATACCCACGCAGGCACCAACCGGATCGATAGATGAATCGCGCGAGATGACAGCGATTTTCGCACGCGAACCAGGATCGCGTGCAACCGCTTTCACGCTGATGATGCCATCATAGATTTCAGGCACTTCTTGCGCGAAGAGTTTCGCCATGAATTGCGGGTGAGTACGTGACAAGAAAATCTGCGGGCCGCGCGCTTCACGACGTACATCGAACACAAAAGCACGAATACGATCACCCGGACGGAAGACTTCGCGCGGAATCAATTCATCACGACGCACAATGCCTTCTGAACGGCCGAGATCAACGATCACATTGCCATATTCAACGCGCTTTACAACGCCATTGATGATTTCACCAATGCGATCCTTATATTCTTCATATTGACGATCGCGTTCTGCATCGCGGACTTTTTGCACGATCACTTGTTTTGCAGATTGTGCAGCGATCCGGCCAAGATCGAAGGGTGGAAGCTTATCGGCAATCACGTCGCCAAGCTGCGCGGCAGGATTTGAACGGCGCGCATCTTCGAGTGAAATTTCAACGGACGGATTTTCAACCGCTTCAACAACAAGCAAATGCCGCCACAAGCGCAATTCGCCTGTCTTCGGGTCGATCTCGGCGCGCACATTGGTTTCCATACCATAGCGAGAGCGCGCAGCCTTGGCGTAGGCTTCCTCCATCGACGCGAGAACGATCTGGCGATCGATCAGTTTTTCACGCGCCACTGCATCGGCGATCTGCAAAAGCTCAAGCCGGTTTGCGCTGACTGCCATGGACCTTCTCCTTTTCTAACGATCTCAACCCTGGTCCCTTTTTCTGTTTCGGCAGGGTTTTCGATTTCTGTTTCGGCGTCTCCGCACCAGCGGAAGCCATTTGTAAATCGGATGAAGACTCATCCGCACCACGACGCAGCGCTTTATCACGCCGTAATGACTCGCGAATGAGGTCATCGGTCAAAATAAGATGGGCTTCAGCAATATCGGAGAAAGGCAATTCGATATGAATCTCTTCTTCCGGTTTTGCATCAACGCGCTCAAACTTCACGGCCGTTTCAGACACACCGCGAAGAAATCCCTTATGCCGTTTGCGCCCAAAGGTCGGACGCGTCATTTCAATGCGTGCCTGGTATCCCGTCCATTTTTCAAAATCGGAACGGCGAACGAGCGGTCGATCAATGCCTGGTGATGAAATTTCAAGATTATAGGCGCCACCAACCGGATCATCGAGATCAAGAAGAGGCGAGATCGCGCGACTGACGGCTTCGCACTCATCAATACCCATTGAACCATCAGGACGCTCGGCCATGATTTGCACGGTGCAACCATTCATCGACGAGACACGAACGCGCACAAGACGAAAGCCCAGCGCTTCAATCGCCGGCTCAACGATGCGGCCGATCGCTCCGGCGACCCCGCTGTCATCTGTCAATCTGTGCTCGTGTTCGACCACGCCTGAATATCCAACCCGGTAGGCAATAAAAAAGAGCGGGTCCGGGCGGGCCCACTCTCACAAGATCGGTTCTAATTACCGTTATGAGGTGTCTTAACGACGAGACCCCTCTACTCCATCAAACAAGAATTTTCAAGCAAATCCTTCGGGGAGAGGTCGGCATACACGTTTTGGTTACCCCTGCCGGATAATGCTCGTTGCTGACAAAGAGACAGCGATGAGCCCCATATCTTCCCTCGTTATCGATATAGAAGCCGCCCTTCAGGACGCGGATGGCGAACGGCGCACCATTTTGCTGCACCGGATCACCAATCTTTTTATCGAACAATTGCCCGACCTGAATGATGACCATGTTTCGGTGTTCGACGAGGTAATCCTGTGTCTGGCCGCCGAGATCGAATTGGCAGCACGCATCGAATTATCGGAAAAGCTGGCGGATTTGACCCGAGGACCCCGCCAAACGGTCCAAAATCTGGCGCTGGACGAGGAAATTCGGGTCGCGAGGCCCATTTTGGAGCGTAGCCCCTGTGTTGATTCCTCCAATCTGGTGGTCATTGCCCAGAAGCGTCCCGAGGCATTTCTCGAGGCGGTTTCCCGCCGGAAGCGCCTGCCAAGCCAGGTCACGGATATTCTTGCTCAGCGCGGCGGAGACGCCGTAATCGACCGGATCTTGAGGAATTCGAGCCTAGAACTCTCGGAATTGGGCTTACGAGCGCTCGCAGATCGCGCCACGACGGACACGAAGCTCTACAGGGCCCTCAAGAGCCGACCTGATCTCGCTTTGCGCCATATCGGGGCTATTCTGGAAGCAGCCAAACAAAAGGCCCGCGGCGAAATCCGAGACCTCACCGACCAGATCGAGCTTATTGATCACGCCATCGATGTCGGCGCGGCGGCGGTGATGATCAATCCGGCCATTCTTGAAATGGCAGATTATGTGAAACCGGAAAGTGCCGACGAGGCCTTCCACTTTTCCCGCGCACCTCGGGAAGCTGAGGTGGTCGCGCTCATCAATCATGGGCGGATCAATGAGGCGCTTGCAGCGATCGCCCATTTGGCCGGCTTGCCTCGCGAAACCGTCAAACACGCATTCGGTTCGCCACATTTCGATCCAATACTTTTCATCATGCGCGCGATCGACTTCCAGTGGTCAAGTTTCCTTTCGCTGCTCAAGGCAAAAAATGGTGGTTCGCTTTCGCAAGCGCTTCATGACAGCGCGTTTTCGAGCTTTCACGCTTTGTCGCTCTCAACCGCGCGACGCGTGATGCGTTTTATCTCAGCGAGAACTGCTGCTTAAACGCGCGTAAATGTGAGATAAGAGGAATGACGGCCCTCGCGGCGCGCCTTCGCCTCATAACGGGTCTCGATCCAATTCGTCCAAGGCTTACGCCACTCGTCAGGACCGTCTGCAGTCCAAATAAAATCACGCGACTTAAATAGATGCGCTAGCGCCCATCCTGCATAATGATCAATATCAGTGGCGAAACGTAATTCACCCGCGGGTTTTAAAACTTTTGCCAGCAAAGTGACTGTGAAATCCGAAATGAAGCGGCGTTTATTTTGGCGACGCTTGGGCCAGGGATCGGGATAGAGAATAAAAATTCGATCAAGCGCTGCGGGGGGTAGAACTTTTAACAACTCAACCGCATCGCCATCAAACACACGAATATTTTTGATATTCTCTTTTTCAATAGCAGCAAGCATTTTGGCCATGCCATTGACGAAAGGTTCGCAGCCAATAAATCCCGTTTGTGGATTTAACCGCGCCTGATGAAGCAAATGTTCGCCGCCGCCGAAGCCGATCTCAAGTGCAAGTGATGTTACCGGCACCGAAAACAAATCTTTTGGATTCAAATTATTCGAAAGTGGTACCCGCAAAAGCGGCAAGAGGCGGTCAAGAAGACCGCCTCTGGTATTTGTAAGTTGCTTGCCCTTGCGGCGCCCGAAGAAAGCGCGATCAGGCTGATCAGAATTATGCGGACTCAAAGGCGCTTCTTGATCGCGTCAGCAATATCAGTCTTTTCCCATGAGAAGCCGCCATCCGCTTCAGGTTTACGTCCGAAATGTCCGTAAGATGAAGTGCGTGCATAAATCGGCTTGTTGAGATCAAGATGTTTGCGAATGCCGCGCGGCGTCAAATCCATCACCTCACCTGATTCAAAAATCTTTTCGATCTTTGATTCATCAACCTGACCCGTGCCATGGAAATCGGCATAGATCGAAAGCGGACGCGCAACACCGATCGCATATGACAATTGAATCGTGCAACGTTCGGCTACGCCTGATGCCACGACATTCTTCGCAAGATAACGCGCAGCATAAGCGGCTGAACGGTCCACCTTGGTGGGATCCTTGCCGGAAAACGCACCGCCGCCATGCGGCGCCGCGCCACCGTAAGTGTCGACGATGATTTTACGGCCGGTCAAACCGGAGTCACCATCGGGGCCGCCGATGAAAAACTTACCAGTTGGATTAATGTGCCAAACTGTATCTTTGCTGATCCAGCCTTCCGGTAGTGCTTTGCGAACATAGGGTTCGACGAGCTCGCGCACTTGGTGCGACGACATGGATTCAATCAAGTGCTGATGCGACACAACAATCTGCGTCACGCCAACCGGCTTACCACCAGCATAGCGGATGGTGACTTGGCTCTTTGAATCGGGGCCAAGAACTTTTTCTTTATTCGAATGGCGCGCTTCCGAAATGAGACGCAGGATTTTGTGCGCATAATAAATCGGAGCCGGCATCAAATCTTCTGTCTCGCGGCACGCATAACCGAACATGATGCCTTGGTCGCCCGCACCTTCTTCTTGATTGGTAGGCTGGCGCGCATCAACACCTTGCGCGATATCAGCCGACTGACCATGCAAAAGCACTTCGATATCAGCATGGTCCCAATGGAAACCGTCTTGCTCATAACCAATGTCACGGATCGCCATACGCGCCGTGTGAGCGATCCAATCTTTCGTTACTGTTGAAGGACCGCGTGTCTCACCCGCAATCACAACCTTGTTTGTCGTGGCCAAGGTTTCGCAAGCTGCGCGGATGTCCCATTCACTGATGCCCGACTTAGGGCCTTCGCGATAAAAAAGATCTACAATTTCATCCGAAATACGATCGCAAACCTTATCGGGATGACCTTCAGAAACGGATTCACTGGTAAAGAGATAATCGGAACGGGCCATTGCATGCCTCCGGAAACTGGCGCGAGGATTCGGTCGCAAAAAAAGCGAACCACTTCGCGTCTCCGTGGCAGGTGGGATTCTAGAAGTCAAGCTGAAACAACGAACGTGTTTCTTAAAAAGAACAAATTTGTTCTTAAATCAGGCCGCGAGGTCATCTCCAGCAATAGCCGTCACCAATTCAACCACGCGGCGACGCAATTTTGGATCCTTGATCTTCAAGAAAGCGCGGTTGAGCTGAACTCCCTCATTGGTGGCGAGGAAATCAGCCACATAAGTCGCGTCGCCCTGATCATCGAAGCCATTTTCAACTGGCGGCCGTTCGCTCAATTGGGGAGCGCCTTCGAAAAAATATTCAACGGGGACGCCGAGGATACGCGAGATCTGCTGCAAACGACTCGCACCAATCCGGTTCATGCCCTTTTCATATTTTTGGATTTGCTGGAACGTTAGCTGCAATTGCTCGCCGAGCTTTTCTTGGCTCATGCCCAAAAGGATGCGTCGCATCCTCACGCGGCTGCCGACATGCCGATCAACAGGATTAGGCGTCTTTTTTACCACAGGGGATCCCGGTTCTGACTGCAAAATGGACCTCACTGATTCAAGCGCCAAAGCGATTTCATCGACCACCTTGACCCTGAATCAATTTGAAAGCGGACATGCAGAAATTCTGCTCACTTCGTCCAAATTCATCAGGGTCAACGCATTTTCATTCCGGCAGAATAGCCGCAATAAATCGGTCAACAAATCAACCCTAACGAGTGAACATCATATTCTACATCCGATCTAGCGATCAGAGGTTGCACCAATAGAAGTTACCCGTCTAGGTGTTAATTGACCTACCGTAAATAGGATGCCGATCAATCCCATAAAAAGCCACAGAGATGGAATCGGACCTTGAGATAGGGTTGCATAGATTGTTGGAGGTAGACCTTTTGGCAGATCCCCATCGGCTGTTCCGCGTTCTCCGAGCTCAATACGGGCGATCTCCCTACCGTAAGGGTCGATAATTGCTGAAATTCCATTATTGGCAGAGCGGATCAAAGGAACGCCCTGTTCGATTGCCCGCAACCGCGCTTGCGCGAAATGTTGATAGGGTCCGGGCGTCATTCCGAACCAAGCGTCATTGGTCACATTTAACAAAACACCCGGCCTTTGTCCGTCCAACATAGAAATTTCATGAGGGAAGATCACTTCATAACAGATCAAAGGTAAAGTAAGAGGCCAAGAGGGAATATTTAAAGCTCTCCTCTCGGTAGCCGGCGTAAAACCACCCGGCGCGACGATGAAGTCACGAACATTAAAGAAATCAATCATGTTTTCGAAGGGAATATATTCGCCAAAAGGCACGAGATGCACTTTATCGGCAGATGCAGTGATCGCTCCCGAATCATCAACCATTTGAATTGAATTAAAATAAAATCGTTCCAGATCACCTTGCCGATCTTCGGCTCTCACGGCGCCCGTCAAAAGAACAGTCCCTTTTGGCAAAATACGACTGATCTCTTCTCGCGCTTTAGGAGATTGTTCGAGAAGAAACGGAAAAGATGTTTCCGGCCAGACGAGATGTGTAATGCGTTCAATGCCTTCACGCGACGGATAAGAACCCCGCGTACTCAGCGTGAGATAGGTCATCAAAATTTGAGACGCGTTCGAGCGGTCAAATTTTTCATCTTGCGCGATCGCAGGTTGCATCAAACGAATGCGCGTATTCGAAACTGTTTCATATGGCGCGGTCGAAAGACGATTCAGACCAAAGAGATAAATTGCTACAAGACCCAAGACACAAAGGAGTGGGGCAGAAATTTTCTTCCATTTTTGTTTCTCTGTGAAAAACAAAATCGGTAAGGCGAAAAGAAAACTTGCTAAGAAAGCAAGACCATAAAGGCCAATAACGGACGCGATCTGTGACAATTCAAGTGTGCTTCCCAAGACCATGCCGATTGCATTCCAAGGAAAGCCTGTGAAGAGTTGCCCGCGCAACACTTCAAAAGAAGAAATAATAATAGAAAAAACAAAGATCCGATAGAGCCCCGGTCGCCAAAGAAAAAAGCTAAATGTAAAGGCTGCAGCGAAATAGAGTGAAAGGACAATCGGCAATCCGACAATCGCAAAAGGCATTGCCCATAAATATTTTCCATCGATGAGAAAGGCCGAACCGACCCACCAAAGTCCCATCAAGAAATAGCCGAAGCCCAACCACCAACCGGACCACGCCGCCTGTTTCAATGATGCGCAATGATCGAGACGTATAATCGCCATCATCATCGGGCAGAAAAAGAGAATCCAGATTGAATAAGGAGGCAGGCTCAATGCGCCGATCAATCCGGATAAGAAAAGCGCACCGTTCCACCGAAAGTTCGAACGGTCTAACCAATTCAACAAAGTGATCAATTTATGTGTCCGGCGAATCGTTCGATGAACGATCTTTTTGTGACTCATCCTCAGCTATTTTGCGGCGGCGACTTGGCTTTGGTTTATCTTCTTCCAGCACACGTCTCATGATTCTTAAGCGCTTCACGCGTCTCGGATCAGCATCTAAAACTTCGAATTCAAAATTTTCGAAACCTGTAATGATTTCGCCGCGAATAGGAACGCGGCCAGCTAAGAAGCCCACATAGCCAGCGATCGTTTCGATTTCCTCGACCTCATCATCACGCGTGAAATCCACACCCAGTGCTTTGCTCACATCGGCAAGATCAGCACGGCCATCGACAATGATGGAGCCATCACTACCGGTGACAATGGTCGCAGTTTCCTCAAGATCGTGCTCATCTTCAATTTCACCGACGACGATTTCAACAAGATCCTCAATCGAGACAAGACCGTCGGTTCCGCCATATTCATCGATCACCAACGCCATGTGGGTTCTTGTTGATTGCATTTTGGCTAGGAGGTCTAAAGCCTGCATTGATGGTGGCGCGAAAAGAACAGGGCGCAAAATCTTTGCTGCTGATAATGGCATAGAGAGATCGAGGCGCGCGAGATCGAGCTTCTCACCTGATAGTTTCCGTCGGCGCGCACCGGCATCCTGTTCGGCGCGTTCAGATATGAAATCAACGAAATCGCGCAGGTGAATCATCCCGCGCGGATCATCAAGCGTGTCATCATAAACGGGCAGGCGTGAATGACTCGCCGTTCTGAAAACACGAAGAAGATCACCAAGTGAAATATCAATCGGCACAGCAACAATATCAGCACGCGGGACCATAACGTCTTGAACCCGCTTTGCACGGAGTCCAAGAACATTTTTCAACATATCGCGTTCGCGCGGCGAAAGCTCGGCGGCAACATCTGATTCGGCAAGCGCATCTTCGATATCTTCACGAATCGAAGGGGCTGAACGTAAACCGATCGCATCGAGAAAACGGGAGACTATGCCTGGCTTTGCAACATCGGGCTTTGAACCACTCGAGTCATGGGATCCCGAAGACATATTGAATTTCTCACTCATGATTGGGCCCTATCTTGTGCGGTTGTTGACCCATCTTGATAGGGATTGGGAATGTTCAGTTCTGCGAGAAGTTCTATTTCAAGAGATTCCATTTTTTCTGCGTCAGCATCCTCTATGTGGTCATAGCCTAAGAGATGGAGAAACCCGTGAATGACGAGATGGGTAAAATGGTCAGCGAAATCCTTATTCTCACTCTGTGCCTCGCGCTTTACAGTTTCATAAGCGATGATGATATCGCCAAGAAAAGGCGTGGTTGCGATCTTGTGGGGCTCAACCGCGGGGAATGACAAAACATTAGTTGGCTTATCAAGGCCACGCCATTCCTGATTGACTGAGCGGATATGCTCATCGTCTGAAAGAAGAATCGAAAGCTCTGCACCATCACGAAACTGATCGCTGAGTTTATTGCCCGCAATCTGCAACGCGCGTTCAGCAATCGCTTCAGCGTCAGGAAATGCATCCCAAAGCGGGCTCTCCTGTTCAATATCGGGATAAAGCGTGTTCATTGAAATGAACTTATTGTCCTTGGCTCGCGTCGCGGTCATAGGCCGACACAATTCGGCGAACAAGATCGTGCCGTACTACATCAGTGTCCGCGAATTTTACACGCGCGATGCCTTCAACGCCTTTTAAAATTCGGCTGGCTTCAACGAGGCCTGACTTTTGACCCGCAGGTAAATCGATCTGTGAAGGATCGCCCGTTACAATCATTCGCGAGCCTTCACCCAACCGAGTCAAAACCATCTTCATCTGCATCGATGTTGTGTTCTGCGCTTCGTCAAGAAGTACGATGGCGTTTGTTAAAGTCCGGCCACGCATGAAGGCGAGCGGTGCAATTTCAATCATGCCGGTCTGAAGTCCGCGCTCGACATGGCGCGATTCCATGAAGTCATAAAGCGCATCATAGATCGGACGAAGATACGGATCGACCTTCTCGCGCATATCACCAGGCAGGAAGCCAAGTCTCTCGCCCGCCTCAACCGCTGGACGCGACAAAATAAGACGCTCAACCAATCCCTGTTCGATCAGTTGTACAGCATAGCCAACCGCCAACCATGTCTTACCTGTTCCGGCGGGACCTTCGGCAAAAACGAGTTCATTTTCTTTCAGAGCTTTCAAATAGACATGCTGGGCGGCATTGCGCGCTTTCACACGTTTACGACGGGTTACAATCTCATCAAATGAAAGTTTTTCCGGGACAGGTGTTTGCGCGCCCGGAAACAACGAGCCCTGCGCGGCGGCTTCCTCGATCGCGCCGTCAATATCGCCTTTTTGGATGGTTAATCCTGCGCGAACGCGTTCATTCATTTTTTCAAGCACGAAGCGCGCTTGTTCCGCTTTTTCCGGTAAGCCCTTTAAAATCACTTGATTGCCATTGGCGACGGCCTGTACGCCCAAACGTTGTTCAAGATGCGTGAGATTTTGATCGAAGTGACCAAAGACCAAACCGGCGATCCGATTATCAGCGAAAGAAAGTCTCACATCGGCCGTTTCAAGCAAACCCTGTTTGCGGGACATTTCGAGAAAACGCGCTGCGCCTTCATTGCTTCTCACGGGAAGCTCCTTTTTGATGGGTCAAGCCTGTTTCAATCATCTTTTAGTCACAACATTAATTCACGAGCGTGCCCACAAGACTATTCGTTACGCTGTCTGTGATTCGAACTTTTACAATATGACCAATGTAAGCGGCGGGCGCCTCGAACGCCACTGCCAAGAGATGCGGCGATTTGCCTGCCATCTGCCCGGGATGTTTACCCTTTCGCTCAACTAATACATCAAGCGTCTGGCCAACCATACGATCCTGATAGGCGCGTTGTTGTTTTGCAATCAAGGCTTGTAAGGCGTGAAGCCGCCTATCTTTGATCTCTTCAGGAATTTGATTATCCATTTCAGATGCCGGCGTTCCGGGTCTGATGCTGTATTTAAATGTATAGGCGCTTGCAAAACCCACTTGTTCGACGAGGGAGATTGTCGCCGCGAAATCTTCCTCTGTCTCACCGGGAAATCCTACGATAAAATCCGATGAAAAAGCGATATCAGGTCGTTTGTTACGCATCATCGTAATAGCATCAATATAGTCATGAATTTTATGCCGACGATTCATAGCCTCAAGAATTTTGTCAGAGCCTGACTGTACGGGTAGATGGAGATAAGGCATAACTTCAGGGATATCGCGATGGGCATTGGCAAGATTTTCATCCATCTCTAGCGGATGGCTCGTTGTGTATCGAATGCGCTCGATTCCCGATATTTCACTCACATGAGAGAGTAATTGTCCAAGTGATGTTGAACGACCTTTATCATCAAGGCCGTGATAGGCATTCACATTTTGACCAAGCAATGTAACTTCGCGGACACCCACATCAGCAAGACGTTTCACTTCATCAATGACTTCCACAACTGGGCGTGAATATTCACTGCCGCGCGTGTAAGGAACAACGCAGAAAGTGCAGAATTTGTCGCATCCTTCTTGAATCGTCACGAAAGCTGAAACGCCGCGTGCTTTCGCACGATCATGCGAAGGAGATGGCAAAGATTTAAATTTATCATCGACAGGAAATTCCGTATCGACTGTTCTCTTTTTTGTTGTCTTTGCCAGAAGCTCGGGCAGATTTTGATAGGATTGAGGACCAACCACCAGATCAACCGCTGGCGCGCGTCTTAAAATATCTTGGCCTTCGGCTTGTGCCACACATCCGGCGACAACAATCTTCAAATCAGATCCCGCCTCAAGACGCGTCTTTTTCAATTCGCGAAGGCGACCAAGCTCGGAATAGACTTTATCAGCCGCTTTCTCGCGAATATGGCAGGTGTTTAAAATAATAAGATCGGCGGTCTCAAAAGTATCGGTGGCTTTATAGCCTTCGCGATCAAGAACATCTGTCATGCGCTCAGCATCATAGACATTCATTTGACAACCATAAGATTTAACAAAAACACGTTTTGCTGCGGTAGAGGTTGTCATTGGTCGGACGAGATCTCGCTTTCTCATTCTGTCATTGGGATCACTGCTCATGATCGAGCACTGTCTCTATAATCCGTATTGATGATCAAAAGAAACAAATTTCACGTGATTGGCCAAGCCATCGGCGCTTCACGACCACGCGCGAGGAGTGCACGCGCCAAGCGGATTTGTCGGCGAGCGGAACGCGCAAGGCTCTTTCGATCCTTTACTTCGTCGGGCCGAAACGGCTCTCCAAACCATATATCGATGATAATCGGCGGCCCCCTCAAGATCCCAGCGAAATGGGGAATAAGGTCCATATCGCCATACCAGGCGATGTCCGGCGTATCGAAGCGACGAAGCCGCATTCCCGCCCGGCTCTGATAATGGATTGCGATCGGCTGAACCATCACCGGTTCATGGGCCTCATTATTTGAAATCGCTCCCAAAAGTGCAGGGCGGAAATCAAGCACGCGCTGCCCGTCACTGGTTGTGCCCTCGGCAAAAAGCAGGATCGCCTCGCCGCTCCGAAACCGTTTCGCGACCCGATTGACCGCCAATTTAGTGGCCATTTTCCGCGTCCGATCCACAAAGACGGTTTGTTGCAGTTTCGCGAAGAGGCCGAAAATAGGCCAAGACGCGACGTCAGCACGCGCAACGAAAGACACGGGAAGTGCGGTGCTTAAAGCCACAATATCAAGCCAAGAAACGTGATTTGACAGAAAAAGCCGTGGCCCGGACGTCAATGGCGCACCATGGATGCGGATTTTAAGCCCCATCAACCGCGTGACAAAGCGATGATAGATCATCGGTAATAACAGACCGGCCCGAAGCCGAAGCCTTATCATAACCCATTGAAAAGGAATGAGAAAAATCGTTACTGGCGTGATGATGACCAGAAAAAGGGCGATCCGGAAACGGCCCAAAATCCTGTGCCCCATCAAAATCCGCCAAGAGTGAGACGCATGACGAGTGCGAGCGCCTGCGACCCATCGCGACGATGATAATAAGCGGGCCGCTTTCCAATCACCTTAAAACCCTGGCTTTGATAAATCGCCATCGCCGGGCGATTGCCGTCCTCAACCTCGAGAAACAAAGTTGCCACGCCGAGGCTCGTCAGGTGGGAAAGATGCTGCGAAAGCAAAACGCGGCTCCAGCCACGACCACGGACGGCGCGCGCGAGCGTAATCGTCAGAATTTCAGCCTCCTCTCCGGCGCGGCGGGATAAAACAAAACCATAAAGCCGCTCAGGCCGGGAAGGATCGCACAAAACATCGGCGATGACGGATCGATCCGTCAAAAAACCTTCGAAATCGTCCTGCGACCAGCTTTGTGAAAAGTCACCCTCAGCGTGCAATGCTGCAAATTGCTGCGCATCTTTTTGCTTAGCATGGCGCACAAAAGCAGAAGTCTTTTTGCGCAACATAAGTGCAGCAATTTTGCGAAACGGGGCGAGAAGGCGCTGCATCAAAGACCCCTCACTGAAGTGCGATCCGGCCATTTTGTTGCGGGATCGCATCGGGTGGCCGGAGATAAAGCGGGGTTGGACGCGCATCCTCGGGATTGGCGAAGGCCGCGAGCTTCGCCACCCATTCACAGTCGGGACCGGCTTGATTCGCTTCGCAAATGACTTTCAATTTCGATGCCTCTGCCAAATTTGCAAATAGAGATGCACCGGACCCAACAATGCGCGCCTCGGCGGAAAGGATCAAAGCTTCTGCCTCGAGAATCGGAATGATGCAGGGCGGCGTGATAATGCGACCTTGGCCGCCAGAAATCTGCAAATAGAAATGCTGATGCCGCGCGTCGATGACGCTTGCCACGTTGCGTTCAGAGCCGTCACCGAGATACGGGGCGGCGAAGGCGGAGAGAGTGGTAATTCCCACAATCGGCAGCGATGTCGCCAAAGCGATAGCACGCGCCGCCGACAAGCCGACCCTTAAGCCCGTAAAGCTTCCCGGACCGACTGTTGTGGCAATGCGCTCAAGCGAGGAAAATCCGCCAGGGACTTTATCCATTACTCGCTCAACCAAAGGCATAAGCGCTTCGGCGTGACCCCGATCCATGAGAAGGCTTTCACGCGCGATGATCTGATCTGTCGCGGTATCCATGACAAGCGCCGAGCAGAGGCCAAGCGCCGTATCAACCGCCAGAATGCGCATGTAACGTCTCTCCGCCCGAGGGCCAAAACCGGCTCCGCTTTTAGCAAGCAGGGCGAATTTGTAAATTTAAACGCTCCGCCCGGCGCAAAAAACACCCGCGCTTGAAAACCTAAGCCGTCGAAAAAACTCAGATGGCCTGCACTTCACGGACATCGGGAAGGAAATGGCGGAAGAGATTCTGTACGCCATTCTTCAAGGTTGCGGTTGATGAGGGGCATCCGGAGCAAGAACCCTTCATCGCGAGATAGACAACGCCATCTTTGAACCCGCGAAAGACAATATCACCACCGTCACCAGCGACGGCCGGACGAATGCGGGTCTCAAGCAATTCCTTGATCGTATCGACGGTTGCGCGGTCTGACGCGTCGAAGAACTCATCCTCGGACTCTTGAGCTTCAGAAATCGCTTCGGCTTCATCCCCCTCGATGAGCGGATCGCCCGAGAGGAAATGTTCCATGATCGCGCCCAAAATTGCGGGCTTCAAATGCGGCCACTCGCCATCCGATTTTGTGACAGTGACAAAATCATAGCCAAAGAAAACGCCGGACACTCCAGAAATGGCAAACAGCCGACGCGCCAAAGGCGACCGCTCCGCCGCATCGCGATTGCGAATGTCGAGCGTGCCCGAGGTGAGCACCGAGCGACCGGGCAAGAATTTCAATGTTGATGGATTGGGGGTGGTTTCAGTTTGGATAAACATGGGGCCCTCGCAACCGGTTCAAGGCCGGTGGATGGTTGATCGGAATATCAAGACTAACACATAGGACGATCAGCAACCAAGGCAAGTCATGACTGGCCTCGAATTGAGTCTGGGGCTCAGTGACGGATGAAGCCGAGAATATCTTTGACGGCATCCATGGTTTTGCGGGCAATTTGTCCGGCGCGCTCCGAGCCATCCGCCAAAACGGAATCGATATAGGCCGGATCACCCGTGAGCTTTTTCATCTCCGCGCCGATAGGCCCCAAGCGCGCAACCGATAAATCAACAAGCGCGGATTTAAAGGTTGAGAATTGCGCGCCGCCAAATTCTTTCAGTACCGCTGATTTTGTGGATCCGCTCAATGCTGCATAGATCCCCACCAAATTGTCGGCTTCGGGGCGCGGCTTCAAACCCTCTTCTTCGGAAGATAAGGGTTCGGGATCTGTTTTCGCTTTACGCACTTTTTGTGCAATCGCATCGGCATCATCGGTCAAATTGATCCGCGAATAATCGGAAGGATCCGATTTCGACATTTTCTTCGTGCCATCGCGCAAACTCATGACGCGTGTGGCCGGACCTTGAATCAAGGGTTCAGGTAAAGGAAAAAACGCATCACCAAACCCGGTGCGCGCAATCGACTCCGAGAAATCATTGTTGAACTTCTGGGCAATATCGCGCGAAAGCTCCAGATGCTGCTTTTGATCTTCACCAACCGGCACATGGGTCGCGCGATAGACGAGAATGTCGGCAGCCATCAAAGCCGGATAGGCATAAAGGCCAACGGAAGCATTCTCGCGATCTTTACCCGCCTTTTCTTTGAACTGCGTCATGCGATTGAGCCAACCCAACCGCGCAACACAATTAAATACCCACGCCAATTCGGCATGTTCAGGAACTTGGCTCTGGTTGAAAATGATATGCGCTTTCGGATCGATACCGCAGGCGATAAAGGCCGCCGTCACTTCACGAATGCTTGATGTGAGTTGCTGCGGATCTTGCGGCACGGTGATGGCGTGCAAATCCACCACGCAATAGATGCATTCATGGCTCTTTTGCAGCTCGACAAATTTGACAATCGCACCGAGATAATTCCCGAGGTGAAGATTGCCTGTCGGCTGAACGCCGGAAAAGACCAATTGTTTGAAGTCGGCCATGACTTTGAACACCCTGCCAATCAAGAGCCTCGCTTATGGCAACCGCTAACCCGAAGTGCAAGAGGCGGCTTGCCCCAAGATTCAGCGAAAATGCCGCCATAATCCGAAAAAATAGATCATAAAAGCATAGAGACCGAACCCGCTCGCGCAGAATATGCCTAAACCTACCCATCGGGTAAAAGCGACCTGTTCGATAATCAAATTTGATCCGAAATTTTTATTCGCAACGAATAGAGCCAAGGCCATTAATCCTGACGCCAAAATCACTTTAAAGAATTTTGCCCAAAATGCTCGGTTAGCACTCCATCCGCTAAGCGATTGCAACCCAATCTGTTGGGCTGCGCATAGAAACATTTGTCCCAGTGAAAAACTTAAAGCAAGGCCCAATGTATTTTGAGAAAACAAAGGCAGCTGAACGAGACTCAAGATCAAGAGTGTAGAAAGCGCCACCGCGAGCAAGGGCACACGAACGCGCTCATGTGCGAAATAGAGCTGCGTTTGAACCCGAGCAATGGCGGCAAAGGGAAGGCCGACAGCAAAACCTATCAAAGCCATACCCGTTCCGATTCGATCCGCTTCACCAAAAGCACCGCGTTCAAACAGAACCGAGACAATCGGTTCGGCCAAAATAATTAAAGCCAAAGAAGCTGGTATTACCAAAGCGATTGCTAGAAAGAAAATTCGGTCAATGGATTGATGGAGCGATTGGCGATCCTTGTTGAGAAGAAGCGACGCAAATTCTGGCAACGCGACAGTCGATAGACCTGTCGCAATAAATCCGTAAGGTAATTGCGCTAATCTTTCGGCATAAGTGAGATGAGAAATGGCTGATGGAAAATTTGATCCAAAATTTAAGAGAATGAGAATCCCAAATTGACCGCCGAATTGAATGATAAAATTTGGCAAAGCCATACGGATCATAGACCAAAGATCAGCGCTTTTTCCACTCTTTAGCATCTTCCCATTTTCGAATTGAAATGGAAGTGGTAAAGCAAGAATCATAACCTGAATAAAAGTGGCGATACTTGCGGCCCATGCCAAAATCAGACCCATCTTTGAATGTTCAAGAGAGTCGAATTGATTGAAATAAATCAATAGTGAAACCAATGCCGCGTTCACGATCACGGGTACCACCGCTTGAAGCATAAATTTCTTTTGAGAAATCAAAATTGCAGAGAGAAGGCTGGTTAATGTTGCCCCACTGATTAAGGGAAGCAACGCACGAAAATAAATAATACTTAATTCATGTCGATCAGCGGATAATCCGGGAGCAAGGATCTCTATGATTTCATGCGCGAAAATCTCACCAGTAATAACGAGTATCACCGTCACGAGAGTGATAAAAAAAAGACTATCACGGATGAGCAATCTTTCTCGCGAATGATCGCCAGCATTAATGATCCTTGTCGCGACAGGAACATAAGCACCCGTCCATCCGCCTTCGCCCATTAAACGGCGCACGAGATTGGGAATGCGAAGCGCGATGAAAAAGGCATCAGCCACTGGGCCAGCACCGAAAAGCGCGGCGAGAAGCACATCGCGCATAAAGCCGAGAAGTCTCGTCAAAGACGTTGCGCTGCCGATGAGCACCGTGAGACGAAAAGAAGTCATCGCGCGCAATCAGGTCTGTTGATTAAAGGATAAATTTGCTTAAATCCGCATTACGCGACAAGTCACCGAGATTTTTTTCAACTTCTGCTGCCGTGATTTTAACCGTCGTTCCGGCACGATCAGGCGCCGAGAAGGAAATATCATCAAGCACCCGTTCGATCACCGTTTGAAGTCGTCGCGCACCAATATTTTCAACGCTTGCATTCACTTCGACCGCAATTTTTGCGATCGCATCGATGGCGTCAGGAGTAAATTCTAAGGTCACATCTTCCGTTGACATCAACGCGGTTGATTGGCGGATCAGGCTCGCTTCTGTTTCCGTAAGAATTCGGCGGAAATCTTCTTCTTTCAAAGATTGCAACTCAACACGGATCGGTAATCGTCCTTGTAATTCGGGAAGAAGATCAGACGGTTTTGAGACGTGAAATGCACCCGAGGCGATAAAGAGAATGTGATCCGTTTTTACCGCACCATGTTTGGTTGAAACCGTTGTGCCTTCAATCAGGGGCAAAAGATCACGCTGAACACCTTCACGAGACACATCGGCACCGCCGCGCGATTCACGACCACAAATTTTATCGATCTCGTCGAGAAAAACGATTCCGTTATTCTCAACGTCTTTGATCGCTTCTGCGATGATCGAATCTTGATCGAAAAGCTTGTCGCTCTCTTCATTGACAAGCGGCTGATACGCATCTTCAACCGTCATTCGACGAGGTTTGGAGGCGCGACCCATCTTGCCAAAAATATCGCTGATGTTGATCGCACCCATTTGCGCACCGGGCATTCCTGGGATTTCGAACATCGGCATTCCCGCAGGTGCACTTTGCAATTCAATATCGATTTCTTTTTTTGCGAGTTCGCCGTCACGTAATTTTTTTCGAAATGATTCACGTGTTGTCGCACTGGCGGTTTGACCAACAAGCGCGTCGAGTACACGGTCCTCAGCGGCAAGCTCGGCACGGGCACGGACATTGTTTCGTTTGGCTTCTTTGACAAGTGCTATACCGACTTCAAGAAGATCGCGAATAATCTGTTCGACATCGCGCCCAACATAGCCGACTTCGGTGAATTTTGTCGCTTCAACCTTTAAGAAAGGCGCACCGGCAAGTTTTGCAAGACGTCGTGCGATTTCGGTCTTGCCGCAACCGGTCGGACCGATCATGAGAATATTTTTCGGCAACACCTCTTCACGCATCGGGCCTTGAAGTTTCAACCGCCGCCACCGATTGCGTAACGCAATCGCGACAGCACGTTTGGCATCAGATTGACCAACAATATAGCGATCCAATTCGGAAACGATTTCGCGCGGTGATAAATCCGTCATGAACGTCCTCCCGCAGAGAGGCGCTCAATTGTCAAAGTGCCATTTGTGTAAACGCAAATTTCACCAGCGATCGCGAGGCTTTTTCTGACAATGGATTCCGCATCAAGATCGGTATCGATCAAGGCGCGGGCAGCGGCGAGAGCATAATTGCCGCCTGAGCCAATCCCCATGACACCATTTTCAGGTTCGAGCACATCACCATTACCGGAAAGAATGAGGCCAACTTTTTGATCGGCCACCAACATCATCGCTTCAAGGCGTCGAAGATATCGATCGGTGCGCCAATCCTTAGCGAGTTCAACAGAGGCACGCATCAATTGCCCTGGATATTGCTCGAGCTTGGCCTCCAACCGCTCAAAGAGGGTGAAAGCATCCGCGGTCGCGCCTGCAAATCCGGCAATCACCTCGCCTTTACCGAGCCGGCGGACTTTTTTAGCGTTGCCCTTAATCACGGTGGGTCCAAGGCTCACTTGGCCATCACCCCCAATGACGACTTCATCGCCTTTACGCACCATGAGGATGGTGGTCGCCCGCCACCGCCGATCTTCGTCCTGCATTATTGCCTCGTCCTTTGCTTCAATCCTGGCTCTAGCCTTCTTTATATAGGTCGCCAAGTCGCGTCCTGCCGGACCATGCCTTTCAAAAAAGCCAATCCGCCAAATCACAAGTGGCGTGACAGGCGAGGCTTTGAGGGGTAGAGGCTTTCGCAGAAGATCAGGGAGTCCTTTACGGGACAAAAACAATGAGAATGGCCAGCATCAAGCGTAAGACCGGCGAAACGGATATTTCCGTATCCATCGCGCTGGACGGCAGCGGCGAAGCCCAAATTTCGACCGGCGTTGGATTTCTTGACCATATGCTCACGCTTTTTGCGCGCCACAGTCTTTTTAATGTGACGGTGGCTTGCAAAGGCGATCTCGAAGTCGATCAGCATCACTCGGTTGAAGATATCGGCATTGCGCTCGGCCAGGCCTTTCGCGAGGCGCTGGGCGACAAAAAAGGCATTACCCGTTACGCCCATTCTTATCTGCCGATGGATGAAACGCTCTCGCGCGTGGCTGTTGACGTGTCTGGACGCCCATTTTTGGTGTTTAGAACTGAATTCGAACGCGAGAAAATCGGCGATTTCGATACCGAATTGGTGCGGGAATGGTTTCAGGCTTTCGCCATCAATGCGGGAATCACGCTCCATGTTGAAACCCTTTACGGCCTAAACGCCCATCATATTGCCGAAAGCTGCTATAAGGGACTGGCGCGCGCGCTTCGTGCGGCGGTTGCGATCGATGCGCGGGAGAAGGACCGGATCCCTTCAACCAAGGGCGTTCTTTGAGGCCAGATCCTCTGGGATAGAGAGAAATGACGACTTATTCGGTCTATCTGCCCTCTTCGCTCGCCTATACGCGCGCCAATCTTGCAGAAAAAAGCCGTCTCGTGCCGGATCGCTTCAGTTGGGGTGGGTTTTTTGTGCCGCTTCTTTGGTTGATCCTTAATCGACTCTGGTTGAATGCCCTCTTACTTCTCGCCGTTGAAGCGGGTTTGGCGTTTGGAGCGTCCCGTCTCGGCGTGCCGCCCGGCGTGTCTTTCGGGGTCGGACTCGTTCTTATGCTGATGGTCGGGCTTGAGGGGCGGCGCTGGCTATGCGCGGCACTCGAACGGCGCGGCTACCGGCTCGTCACAATTGTCCAAGCCGAGACAGACGATGAGGCGCTGCATCAGAGTCTTAACGCCTGTCACGAAAGCGAGACCGTGTCCTATAGCAGCCCAAACGCGCGGACCCCGCAAAGCCGGGGCGTGATTGGTTTATTCCCAGGTCCGGATGAGCGGCTATGACCACGGTCATTATCGATTATGGTTCGGGCAATCTGCACTCGGCACAAAAAGCTTTTGAACAAGCTGCGCGCGCAGAAGGAATCGCAACCAAAATTCTTGTGACTTCCGATCCCGAACAGGTGCGGAAAGCGGATCGTGTTGTGCTGCCGGGCGTCGGCGCTTTTGCCGATTGTCGGCGCGGGCTTGATGCCGTTCCCGGCATGATCGACGCGATGAAAGAATTTGTGTTTCAATCCTCGCGGCCCTTTCTCGGCATTTGTGTCGGTATGCAGCTTTTGGCCCAACGCGGTCTGGAATATGAAACAAGTGAAGGCTTAGGTTGGATTACCGGCGATACTGTTCGTATCGAGCCGAAAGATCCTGCGCTTAAAATCCCGCATATGGGATGGAATAATTTGTTGCGCAAACGTGCGCATCCTCTGCTCGAAAATATTCCTGAAACGCTCCACGCATATTTCGTGCACTCTTATCATTTGAAAGCGAAGAACGTTTCCGACATCGTGGCAACCACAGATTATGGTGGCGAGCTCACCGCGCTTGTAGCGCGCGATACAATTGCCGGAACACAATTCCATCCAGAGAAGAGCCAGAAATTGGGCCTCGCTTTGATCGCTAATTTTTTAAGGTGGGCCCCGTGATTTTGTTTCCGGCAATCGATTTGAAAGAAGGGCGTTGTGTCCGTTTGATCCAAGGCAATATGGATCAAGCGACCGTGTTTAATGATGATCCTGCCGATCAAGCCAAACAATTTGAAGACCAGGGATTCGAATGGTTGCATATTGTTGATCTTGATGGCGCCTTCGCAGGCAAGCCAGTGAATGCTGAGGTAATCCGCTCAATTACAAGAGAAATCAACATTCCGATTCAACTCGGCGGCGGCATCCGCACGATGAAGACCGTGGAGAATTGGCTTGAACACGGAATCACACGCATCATCATCGGTACGGCAGCTGTCAAAGATCCCGCTTTTGTGCGTGAGGCTGCGCGACAATTTTCTGGTCATATTGCAGTGGGAATTGATGCGCGCGATGGTCGTGTGGCCGTCGATGGTTGGGCCCAGCTTTCAGAAATGTCATCAATCGACTTAGGTCAACGCTTTCAAGACGCTGGTGTCTCGGCCATCATCTATACTGATATTTCAAGAGATGGTTTGCTCAAAGGATTAAACATCGAGTCGACACTGGCGCTCGCCACCGCTTTATCGATTCCGGTAATTGCTTCTGGGGGGTTGGCCTCTCTTGATGATATAGAGCGTTTGACAAAACCTGATTGCGCCATTCTTGAGGGCGCCATTACAGGACGCGCTCTTTATGATGGCCGACTTGATGCAAAAGCCGCTCTCGCATTGATCAAAGCAAAGGCAGGAGCATCTGCTCATGCTTAAAAGCCGCGTTATTCCCTGTCTTGATGTTAAAGACGGACGCGTTGTCAAAGGTGTTCAATTTGTCGATCTCGTCGATGCAGGAGATCCCGTTGAATCCGCTTTGGCTTATGATGCCGCCGGTGCGGATGAATTATGTTTTCTTGATATCACGGCAAGTCATGAAGATCGTGGAATCTTGATGGATGTTGTCAGGCGAACAGCGGAGGCCTGTTTCATGCCACTGACTGTTGGTGGTGGCGTGAGAACCATCGAAGATATTCGAAATCTTCTGCTCGCAGGCGCTGATAAAGTTTCGATCATGACTGCCGCTGTGAATGAGCGATCCTTTGTGAAACAAGCGGCCGAGAAATTTGGCAGCCAATGCATTGTTGTTGCTATCGATGCGAAACGTATTTCATCGAACAATGAACCGCCGCGCTGGGAAATTTTTACGCATGGTGGTCGGCGGGCAACCGGTATTGATGCCATTCACTATGCTCAGGAAGTTGCCGCTCTTGGAGCCGGTGAACTGCTCCTTACATCGATGGATCGTGATGGTACAAAATCCGGATATGATATCGAATTAACCCGTGCAATTTCCGATTCTGTATCGGTTCCGGTCATCGCGTCGGGTGGGGTTGGCACTTTAGAACATTTGGTTGAAGGCATTCGCGATGGGCATGCGAGCGCCGTTCTTGCCGCATCGATTTTCCACTTTGGTGAGTTTTCAATTCGGCAGGCAAAGGAAGCGCTTTCGGCTGCCGGTGTGGCTGTGAGGATGGATTAAATGACAAAATTTACTCTTTCCGATCTCGAAAAAATCATTGAGGAGCGCATAGCCGCATCAAGCGAAGAGTCATATACTGCGCGTCTGATCGAAAAGGGCATTACCATCTCTTCTAAGAAATTAGGCGAAGAGGCGGTTGAAACAATTATTGCTGCCAATCGCGGTGATAAAGAAGAGATTATCAAAGAAAGCGCCGATCTTCTTTATCATCTCTTAGTCGTTCTTCGCGCGACTAACATTTCTGTTGCCGATGTTATGGCGGAGTTAGAGGCGCGTACAAAGCAATCGGGGCTGGCTGAAAAAGCCTCTCGCTCGGATCAAAAGTGATTGCTTCGTCATGAACATATCTATTCCAGGCTCTGACTTGTTGCTTGCTGACGATGATCTCTCGCCCTATCGGATTTTTAGCCGTGATGAATGGGCGACCCTGAGAGCCGACACACCTATGACGCTTACGGTTGAAGATTTACAAAAGCTTCAATCGCTTAATGATCCGATTTCGCTTGAAGATGTGATTGCGATTTATCTGCCGCTTTCGCGTTTGTTGTCGCTCTATGTTGCAGCAACACAAGGTCTCTTTAAAGCCACGCAGCGCTTTCTTCTCGCCGAAGATGGTAAGGTGCCTTACGTGATTGGCATTGCTGGGTCGGTAAGTGCGGGCAAATCAACAACGGCACGTGTTTTGAAAGCGCTGTTATCGCGTTGGCCAAACACTCCCAAAGTAGAACTCGTCACCACTGATGGATTTCTCTTACCCAATGCGGCGCTTGATGCCGAAGGCATTATGGATCGCAAAGGCTTCCCCGAAAGCTATGACGGCACTGCACTCATTAAATTTCTAACAGATGTGAAGGCCGGCAAGAGTCATGTCGAAGCGCCTGTTTATTCACATCTTGTTTATGATGTAGTGCCTGGAGAATCGGTTTCAGTTGATCGCCCTGATATTCTGATTGTTGAGGGTCTCAATGTTCTTTTGCCCAATCGTTTGCAGAAGTTAGGCAAACCCATTCCATTCGTTTCTGATTTTTTTGATTTCTCAATCTATCTTGATGCACATGAAGACGATCTCGAGCGTTGGTACGTCGATCGTTTCATGCGTTTACGGGATACAGCGTTCCGCGACCCACGAAGTTTCTTTAAAAAATATGCTGAGCTCAGTGACGTTGAAGCTGAAAAAACGGCACGCAATATTTGGAACCGAATCAATCTTCCGAATTTACGTGAGAATATTCTGCCGACGCGACCGCGCGCAGACCTTGTTCTTACAAAGGGATCTCAGCATCGCATAGAGACGGTTGCGCTTAGGAAATTGTAATTCCGTTTTCTTGAGCGAGATCTTTCAAGCGCGTTTCTGGGCGCGCGCCGAGATGTTGAATGATTTCTGCAGCGGCTATTGCACCAAGTCGTGCAGCTTCTTCGTGAGAGAATCCGCGAACATGACCGAGCAAAAATCCCGCAGCAAAAAGATCGCCTGCACCTGTCGTATCGACAAGTCTATCAATCGACTGAGCCGGAACGGCCACCACTCCCTCTTTATCGATCACAATTGAGCCCTCGGCCGAACGTGTAACAACCGCTAAGGGAGCTTCGTCTCGAAGCGCTTTCACCGCGCTATCAAAATCGGAAGTCGTATAAAGGCTTTTTAATTCATGTTCATTGGCGAGCAAAATATCAATCGCTCCGTCCGTGATAAGCGCACGGAATTCATCACGATATCGATCGACGCAAAAACTATCGGAGAGCGTAAGTGCCACTTTTCGGCCAGCACGATGGGCAATGGATACGGCCTTACGAAATGCAGCCTTCGCATCTTCAGGATCCCAAAGATAGCCTTCAAGATAGGTAATTTCTGCTGCTTCAACAGTCTCGGGATCAATATCATCCGGCCCCAATTCGCGGCAGGCCCCCAGAAATGTATTCATTGTTCGTTCGCCATCAGGGGTGACGAGAATAAAACTGCGCGCCGTCGCTAATCCGGTTGAAGCAGGCTTTGTTTCAAATTGAACACCAATCGAACGAATGTCGTGGGTAAAAGCTTGCCCCAAAACATCTTCACGAACTTTACCGATGAAAGAGGCAGAACCGCCGAGCGACGCAACGCCAACCATTGTATTGGCGGCTGAACCGCCTGAAATGATTGTCGCGGGACCCATGGATTGGTAGAGTTTTTCGGCTTGTTCTTCTTCGATCAAATGCATTGATCCTTTCGCGAGTTGATGCGCGAGAAGAAAATCGTCTTCTGTAAAAGCGATCACATCAACAATCGCATTACCAATACCCAGAACATCATATTTTGAAGACGTCATTTGTGATCACCCGAATCCCTTGAATGAGTGTGGTGTGAAGAGCGGCTTCATCGCCGTCAAGGGCGATTCCGATCGCGCGCCTCGTTCAACACATCAAGAAGTCGCGAGAGGTCTTCGTCGGAGAGCTCACCGATATCGCGCGCAAGACGATTGGCAAGCTCTGTCGCCTTCGGGGAAAGACCAGAGGTTTTCAAACTGATCCGAGGATCCGACAATTCAGCGAGCCTTTGCAACTCGTCTGCTTCGTCCCAAATAATATTGAAATAATGAATGACGCGCTGAACAAAACTCCAATTCGGTCGCGAGCGGCGGCCATGCTCCAGCGCTGATAGATAGGTGCTCGAAACACCCAAGGCGACCGCCATATCTTTTAATTGAAGCCCGCGCTCTTCCCGCAAAGCCCGCAATCTTTCGCCAAAAGGGGTCATGGCGCTACGCTCCTTGTCGCACGCCGGATCCGCACATAAAGCGCTCCCGTGCCACCATGATGTTGGGCTGCCGGCTCAAAACCGATCACACAGGGCCTCAAATCCGGCATTCGAAGCCAATGCGGGACGGTTCGCCGCAAAACCCCACGTTCTTCTCCCGAGCCTTGATCCTGAACCCCCGAAGCGCCTTTACCGGTGACAACAAGCACAACGGAAGCACCCTGACGCTGAGCCGCATAGATGAAACGGCGTAACGCTTCATGCGCTTCGGTTTGCCTCATCCCATGAAGATCAATCATGGCATCAAGCGGATGAGAGCCGCGCGACAGTCTTTGTTTTAGACGCCGTTCTAACGGAGCCAGCGGCGGCAATTCATTTTTGTTGCGCTGCACAATTTCATTTTTTTGCGCAACATAAGGTGCAGCAATTTTTGGGGCGCTCGGCTCTTTTGATTGAGTCTGGGCGGCTAACGCAGCTTCTGACTCAAGAGGTTTGGGCAGGGCACGCTTGGCCAGCGGTTGGATGTGATTGGTCACATGAGCCCACAAAGCGGTCTCATCCGCCGTCAACATTCTCTTTTTTCGATCGCTGCCCGCCATCGCTCAGGCCTTTGGTATCAAAACGACAAAATCACCCGGGTGCCGAATAAGCCCTGCAAGATGTCCAGCCTCATCGCCAGACCCCATGAACAAATCAGCGCGCGCGGCGCCGAGAATGGCCGATCCTGTGTCCTGCGCAACCATGATTCGAGAAAACTCGCTTAACTTACCTTTTTGGTCCGGCAACTGCGCCCTGATAAAAAAAGGAAGCCCATAGCACCATTGAAGCCGATCAATCGCCATCGAACGTCCGGCGGTCAGCGGAATAGAAGCAGCCCCGATGGGACCTTCATTTTCGGCTAAGTCTTCTGAGAGCGAGAAGAATATATAGGAGCGGTTAAGGCGCATAATCCGCTTGGCGTCGTCGGGGTGCGATCGAAGCCAAGATTTCAAAGATCCAAGATTGATATCCTCGAGCGCCATGTGGCCTTCATCGCGAATGACCCGCGCTATGGTCGTGTAGGGATGACCGTTACGTCCGGCATAGGTGAGTCTTTTCAGGCGACCATCAGGAAGCCGGATGCGCGCTGACCCTTGCACCTGCGCAAAAAAGAGTTCGACTTGATCCGGCAGATAAAGAAGCTCAAGCGCTTGACCTTGCAAAGCGCCATCCTCAATCGCCGCGCGATCAAAATAGGGGATCAATTCATCACCGATTTTTCGAGCCGCTGAGAGCACGAGCTCAGAAAAATGGGGGGGCGTGTCATCGGGTCCAAAACTGACAAGGTCATTGGGTCGACCCAAAACCGGAACTGGAAAATCTGAATTTTGAGACAATGACCCGGCAATTTCCGGTTCGTAATATCCGGTTAGAAAACCTGAACCCTGCTTCGGAATGATTTTGTAAGGGATAAAATTTCTCTCGAAAAATTGACGTGGTTCTATCGTCTTCGCATTCAATGTTTCTGCCGCAAATCGACGAAATGGCTCCAGCACATTACGTGCCGCTCTCAAATCCGGCCGTCTTTCGACGATCGCTTCTGCTGATTTCAAAAAAACAGTGAAAGCGTCCCGATGATCATCATGGGCCCAGCCAGCCATATTATGAAAATCAGTTGGTTCCAATTCAGCATCGATGAGCGCTGAATAGAGGTGTGGATCACTCACTGGGCCGCTTCGGTCGCAATCAATTTCCAAGCGGGATCGCGACTTCCAAGCTCACGCGCGAACGTCCAAACATCGGTAACGTCAATCACCTTATCGGTCGCCCCCTCGATGATGTCACCCTTGGCATTGCGCGTGGCGGTGATCAGCTTTGAGAGAAATTTTACGGTGATCTGAACCGTTTTGCCTTTCATCTGCGCATCTTTAATTTCAACCTTGTCGAGACCAACAAAGGTCGTCTCAACCGTTTCTCCCTTACCTTCGCGCTCAGCGATAGCACTGGTAAAACTTTCAAAAACATCGCGTGAAAGTAAATCTTTTAATGTAGAGCGATCGCCCGCGGCGAAAGCTAAAACAATGGCCTCGTATGCGGCACGAGCGCCAGAGAGAAAATGGCGCGCGTCAAAACTTGGCTCGGTCTCAACAATATGGTCGAGCGATTGAGCCAAGGGCGAGTCTGGTTCAGCGATACCACGCCAACGAGCCGGATCATGAACAGGTTTCGCCTCAGCCTCGATAATCGTATCATTAGCTGGCGGAATTTCGGCAGGCTTGGCGGGCGCCACAGGGCGGAACCGAGAAGGAGAGGGTTCCCCGTCTCGCTCAGTGCGGGTTCCCAGAACGCTATAGAGCCGCCAACCCACAAAGGCTGCGAGAACTAAAAACACAATGATCGACAGGTCGAAGCCGTCCTGCATGTTTTTTCTCCGAACTCGTTTAGAAAGCCTTTATCCAAGGCTTCTATATGGGTACTTATCAGAAGAATGCAAAAAATCCGAAGTTGACCCGCGACCTAAAATCGCATCTTGGTCAAATTTAGATCCCAAAACACAAAAAATCGGGAAGGAGCGGCGGCTCTTTCCGATTGGAGACTTTAAAGATGACGGATACGACCCAGGCCCCATTGCCGAGCCTCACCACACTCGGACAATATATAAAGGATCTCTCATTCGAGAACCCAAACGCACCGGCGTCGCTTGGACCGCGAGAAAATGGTCCGAATATCTCAATTTCCGTCAATGTGAATGCTAAACAAGCTGCTGAGTCTGATTTCGAAGTAGAACTCACGCTTGAAGGAAAGGCCTTGGATGGTTCCCAAATATTGTTTCAATTTGAACTGGTCTTTGCCGGCGTGTTCCGGTTGCAAAATATACCCGCTGAAAATGTTCAAGCTGTGATTATGATTGAATGCCCGCGTCTTCTTTTTCCTTTCGCAAGACAGATTATTGCTGACGCGGTGCGCAGCGGTGGCTTTCCGCCTCTTCTCATTGATCCGATTGATTTTTCAGCACTATATCGTCAACGCCTTGCTGAAATGGAGCCGGCGGGAACGGCTTGATTGCCTACGAATCAGCTTTTTGCCGAATGTAATCGTTCCAAATAATTGTTGAGCCGAATCCAGAAATAAATTCGGCATGACGATCAAGATCATCCGGGGACAGTCTCTGCGGTAAGGAGCGTGGACGTGCGTCAACGCTCGCGCGCGCAGTCATTGTGTGTGCAATCACCTGCGTTTCAACTGAAAGTCCTAGATCTTTCTGTCTCCCGCCTAACAGCTCAATATAGACTTCAGCCAGTATTTCAGCGTCAAGCAAGGCACCATGTTTTGTTCGACGCGAATTATCGATCTGCAACCGCTGGCAAAGCGCGTCAAGATTGTTTGGCCCGAAGGGAAATTTTCGGCGGGCGATCACAAGAGTATCAATGATCCGCTCGGAGACGATTTCAGCCCGACCAATGCGTGACAGTTCCGCATTTAGAAAACCAAGATCAAAAGACGCATTATGTGCGACGAGTTTCGCGTCCCCGATGAAGGCTTCAAAAGAATCCGCAACATCAACAAAACGCGGCTTGTCACGCAGAAATTCATTCGAAAGGCCATGAACACGAAAAGCCGCATCCGGCATGTCACGTTCTGGATTCAGATAAACATGAAAGTTTTCACCCGTGGGGACATAATCGATGAGCTCGACACAGCCAATTTCAACAACGCGGTCTCCACTCAGTGGATTAAGCCCGGTTGTTTCCGTATCAAACACAATCTCGCGCAACATAGAGATGACGATCCATTTATGAGCCTAGCGGCCGGATAAAGTTTTGAGAATCGAAACAACCTGCCGCTCCGCATGAGGAATATCACGACTTGTATCGATAAGAAACTGCGCTCGTTGCCGCTTTTCTATGTCAGACATTTGTCGGCTCAACAAAATATCCATTTTTTCTTCGGTCATGCCCTCGCGCAACATCACACGTTTTCGTTGTGTGGCCGCATCAGTGGAAACAACAGCAACCGCATCGCAATGCCGATCTTTTCCATTCTCAAATAGCAGCGGAATGTCGAGGACAATAAGGGGAGAGTGACGATGTTTTTGAATGAATAGATCTTGTTCCTCCTGAACGACGGGATGAACAATCGACTCAAGCTGTTTTAATTTTTCCGGATGACCAACCACATGCGCCGATAGTCGCGCGCGATCAACCACACCGTCATTTGTTGAGCCTGGAAATGCGGCTTCTATCAGAGGAGCTAGACGACCACGATATAGATAATGCACAGTCTGATCAGCATCATATACAGGAACACCGTGTTTTTTGAACAGGCTCGCAGTGGTCGATTTGCCCATGCCAATGGAACCGGTTAGTCCAAGAATAAAAGTCATGATTTTACCTGAAAAAGATCAGCTTCAATCAGAGCTCTTAATTCCGCTGTCACCCGCGGTCTTTGACCAAACCAATGCGCAAATCCCGGAACCGCCTGATGCAACAGCATGCCTAAACCATCGACGATTTTCAGGCCTTGATCTTGAGCTGATTTCAAGAAATCAGTGATGAGCGGAACATAGACAATATCCGTCACGATCGCTTTATGAACAAGCTTTGTAAGATCAAGCGTTAATGGCGGTTGTCCTTTCATGCCAAGCGATGTGGTGTTCACGACAAAACTTGCGCAATCAAGTGCGGATTGAACTTCATCGAATGATTTGACTTCAATTAAAGTTGAAAAGCGACGCGCCAACTGTTCGGCTTTTTCAACGGTGCGATTAACGATCACAATTTTTGTCGCGCGGCGTTCAAGAAGTCCTTGAATGATCGCGGCAGCCGCTCCGCCAGCGCCAAGAATAACCGCTTTATCAAGATGAGCATCCCATCCCGGCGCTCTTTCATCGAGATTGGAAACAAATCCTTCAATATCTGTATTATCGGCATGAAGTTTTCCATTCTCAAGCCACAAAGTATTTGCAGCTTGAAGACGATCAGCGCGCTTGGTCTTCACATCCGCCAGTTGATAAGCAAGCTCTTTATTCGGCAACGTTACATTGCATCCGACATAATTATTTCTGGCCAGTGAGCGAATAAAATCAGGAAAGACGTCCGGTGGTGTATCGACCCGACCATAATGACCTTTTAAGTTCATTAATTTAAGCCAATAATTATGGATCAAAGGTGATCGGGAATGAGCTACCGGATGTCCGGTGACACATGCGCGTGGTCCGTCGGTCAAAATTTCAGACATTCAGCGCTCCGGAAAAATTTGATGATCGGATCAAGGGGCAGACCGTAAATAACATCCTCTCGACCTTCAACGCTTTCAAAAAGATGCCGCCCTAGTCCTTCATATTGATAAGAGCCAACAGACTCAAAAATCATATCACCAGCAAGGTCACAATAGATTTTTATGTCGTCTTTCGTGAGTATGCGCATCTTAAGTGCAGCTGTTTCAACAAAGATTTTGGTTATTGAGTTACCTTTGAGAATCGCTACTGCAGAGTGCAAATGGTGAGTCTTGCCCGCAAAATACTCTAGATTTTTTTCGACCTCTTGCCGCGTCTTTGCTTTGTGAAAAATCTGACCCTCTAATTCAAGAATTTGGTCAGCACCAATAATCCATGCCTCCGGTGCTTTATCGCTGATGGCTTCAGCTTTCGCATGAGCGAGAGTTTTAGCGAGGTCGCGCGGTTCCTTGGATTTGACGAGGAAATCAGATTCGATTTTGCGTTCGTCAATCTTCGGGGTTTGGATTGAAAATTCAAATCCGGCCTGTTTCAACAGGTCCGAACGAATGGCGCTGTTCGAAGCTAAAATGAGAGGTGCTTTCGACGACCATATTGTTGGGCGAGTCATTATTCGTCTTCGCCAACACTGACATGATTACGGTAAAGATCGATAATAGCTGCTGCTGTTTCTTCAATGGATCGTCTCGTAACATCAATGATCGGCCAATTATTGCGTGCACAAAGACGTCTCGAATAAATGATTTCCTCAGTGATCGAAGCTTTGTCGATATAGGCGGTGTCATCGCTTGCGTTTAAAGCGAGAAGTCGATTCTGTCGAATTTGTGCGATACGTTCAGGGCTCGCAACCAAGCCAACAACAAGTGGCTTTTTTACATGTTGAAGTTGTTCTGGCGGAGCAATATTCGGAACGAGCGGAACGTTCGCTGTTTTATAGCCGCGATTAGCAAGATAAATACTCGTCGGTGTTTTTGATGTTCGGCTGATGCCAACAAGAATGATGTCGGCTGCGTCGAGGTCTTGGCCTTGCTGTCCATCATCATGCATCATTGTATAATTGAGCGCATCAATACGTTTGAAATAATCCGCATTCAACACATGCTGTGCGCCGGGTCGATGCGTGTAGGATTGCCCGAGATAAGACTGAAACATCGTCAACACGGGGTCGAGAATAGATAGGCAAGGACAGCCGAAATCCTGGCACGCCGCTTCAAGCCGCGATCCCAAAACCTTATCGACCATTGTGTAGAGGACCATACCGGGAGCGTTTTCGAGCGCGACGATGACACGATCCAGTTGGGATTCGTTTCGGATGAGGGGATAAATATGTTCGATCGCCGAGACGCCCTCATATTGGGCGGTGACAGCGCGACTAACCGCGAGCAATGTTTCACCCGTTGAATCTGAAACGAGGTGGAGGTGGAAGTAACTACGGTCCACGACAATGACCTTGGTTAACAGACGACAAACCTGTGTATCGCATTTGTCCTAATGGGGAAAACCCGGGGGTAAAAAGACTGATGGGGGTGCCCTTTAAGGCCTTAGGCTGTTTTTGATCCCCAAAGAGATCCCTCTGGATAGATTCTGAGACATTTATTTTAAAAAGGGTGATTATGGGGATAAATCAATCTTATCATTCGGAATTTTTATTCTAACTATCTGATAAATAAATGTTATTTTTGACTTTTTCGGCTACGTGTCTTTGCCAAAAACCATAATTTTTTGATGAAAAACTATTGGATAAGCTAAGGATAAATCCCTATTCTCGAAAAACCCTGTCTAACAGAAACAAAAATATAAGATCTTAAAAGGATAGACTTTGAACAGTTCAAATACCGCTCCGGTTAAAAAATTACTCGCCGTATTAGATGGGGAACGGTTTGATCGTCCTCCAGTGTGGATCATGAGACAGGCGGGACGGTATCTTCCGGAATATCGTGAAGTTCGGACAAAAGCGAAAAATTTCATCGAGTTTTGTTATTCACCCGATTTAGCAACCGAAGTTACTCTTCAACCCATTCGGCGTTTTGGATTTGATGCAGCGATTTTGTTTTCCGACATTCTTGTTGTTCCTGATGCTTTGGGGTTACCGGTTTACTTTGTTGAAAATGAAGGACCAAAACTTCAACCTTTAGATCCTGCTCGAAATTTCAGTGAACTTCATGGTGAAGTTGATTTGGATCGGTTGGGTCCCGTCTTTGAAGCGATCCGGAGAATTAAATCATCGCTTCCGAAAGAAACGACATTTTTGGGTTTTTGCGGCGCGCCCTGGACAGTAGCAAGCTATATGATTGCAGGAAAAGGGACGCCTGAACTCGCGCCAAGCCGCGTGCTTGCCTATCGAAATCCTCTTTATGTTCAGCAATTGATTGACCGCTTGGTTGATGCTTCGATTGCGTATCTCAACAAGCAGGCAGAAGCGGGTGTCGATGCGATTCAGATTTTTGAAAGCTTTGCTGGCGCGCTTACAGGATTAGATATTGGAAAATTTTCAATCGATCCGATTGCGCGCATCATTAAGGGTGTTCGCAAAACATATCCAAATATGAAATTCATCGTTTTTGGTCGCGGATCAGGTGGTAATCATACACGTTATGCTCAAGAGACTGGGGCGAATGCTGTTGGCCTTGATTGGGCAGTTGATCCGAAATGGGCGGCAAAAACTGTTCAGCCTTTGCTTCCAGTGCAAGGAAATCTTGATCCCCTTGCCGTTGTTGCTGGGGGTGAATCGCTTGATCGCCATACTGACGCGATTTTAGAAGCCTTTTCCGGTGGTGGGCATATTTTCAATTTTGGTCATGGCATTGTTCCTGAAACACCGATTGAAAATGTCGAGCGCGTCTTAAAGCGGATTAGAGGCTAGAGTTCGTGCTCTATTTTTGGATTAAGACGCTTCATATCTTGGCCATCATCTCTTGGATGGCAGGGCTACTCTATTTGCCTCGTCTCTTTGTTTATCACGCGGGCGTGGCTGTCGGCTCTGAAACGTCGGAGCTGTTTAAAGTTATGGAACGTCGATTGCTCAAAGCAATCATGACACCGGCCATGATCGTCGCGTGGATTTGTGGCCTATGGCTCGCTTATGATCAAAGCGCGTTTAGCCAAACCTGGTTCAGTCTCAAAATGGTAGCGGTTCTCATCATGAGTGGCGTCCATGGACTTCTTGCACGCCATGTTCGTATGTTTGCTGAAGATCAAAATAATCGCAGCCATCGCTATTTCCGTATCGTTAACGAGATCCCGACTGTATTGATGATTTTTGCTGTTGGGCTTGTGATTTTCAAACCATAGGCAAAACAATTCCAGCACTTGCTCTCACGGTGAAATCAGGATATCGAGTTTCCATTCCGTTCTGGAATCCCTCGAAGATTAAAAGACGCATGCGTCTTGTTTAACCGGTGAGCACCGAGTTTCAGTCATCGTGGGTTTTAACCGATTTATTCCATAAATTATGGCGCTCGATCTTTTCGCGCGCCGGATTCAAGGTGTTTCATGCGTGAAATGAAACTTCAGGACCTGAAGCGTAAATCGCCGACGGATCTCCTCGCTTTTGCTGAAGAACTGACTGTTGAAAATGCCGGCACCATGCGCAAACAGGAATTGATGTTTGCCATTTTGAAGCAATTGGCCGCCAATGAGACGGAAATCATCGGTGAAGGTGTGGTTGAGGTCCTCCCCGACGGTTTTGGCTTTTTGCGCTCACCAGATTCGAATTATCTCGCCGGACCCGACGATATCTATGTCTCTCCTGCACAAATTCGCCGTTTTGGTCTCAGAACCGGTGACACGGTGGAAGGTCAAATCCGAGGCCCGAAAGATGGCGAGCGGTATTTTGCGCTTGTGAAGGTCAATACGATCAATTTCGAAGATCCGGAAAAGGCCCGTCACAAAGTTAATTTCGATAATTTGACGCCGCTTTATCCGAATAAAAGGCTGAAACTCGAAATCGAAGACCCGACCCGAAAGGATTTTTCATCCCGCGTTATCGATATTGTTTCGCCGATTGGGAAGGGTCAGCGCGGATTGATTGTCGCGCCGCCACGCACTGGTAAGACGGTACTTTTGCAGAATATCGCGCAATCGATCACGACCAATCATCCAGAATGTTATTTGATCGTGCTTTTGATTGACGAGCGCCCGGAAGAAGTGACCGATATGCAGCGTTCGGTCAAAGGTGAGGTTGTTTCGTCGACCTTTGATGAGCCAGCACAGCGCCATGTCCAAGTGGCTGAAATGGTTATCGAAAAAGCAAAGCGCTTGGTTGAACATGGTCGTGATGTCGTGATTTTGCTTGATTCGATTACTCGTCTTGGTCGTGCCTACAATACAGTGGTGCCCTCATCAGGTAAGGTTTTGACCGGCGGTGTTGATGCGAATGCGCTTCAACGGCCGAAACGTTTCTTCGGCGCAGCACGTAATATTGAAGAGGGCGGTTCGCTGACGATCATCGCAACAGCCCTGATCGACACCGGCAGTCGTATGGACGAAGTGATCTTTGAAGAATTCAAAGGCACCGGCAATTCTGAAATTATTCTCGATCGCAAGGTTTCCGATAAACGAGTCTTCCCGGCACTCGATATCACACGTTCGGGAACACGTAAGGAAGAATTGCTTGTCGCGCCGGATGTACTCAAGAAAATGTATGTTTTGCGGCGCATTCTCAATCCGATGGGAACGGTCGATGCTATTGAGTTCCTTGCGGATAAATTGCGGCAGACAAAAACCAATTCAGATTTCTTCGATTCAATGAATACTTGATCGAAGAGAAGGGGGCGGGTATATGACCCGCAAGGATCACGCGATCTCCGATACGATTTTCGCCCCCGCATCGGCTCCCGGGCGAGCGGGTGTAACGATAATTCGCGTCTCTGGTCCGATGACGCGGCGAGCCTTTCTTGAAATGGCCGGAACAGTTCCGCAGCCTCGGCAATCAACGCTTCGAATCTTGCGAGATGAAGACGGTGCACCGATCGATCAGGCTTTATGTCTCTATTTTGAAGGTCCGGTAAGTTTTACCGGCGAAGATGTTGCCGAATTTCATATTCATGGATCGCCGGCGGTCATAAGCGCATGTCTTCTTCGATTATCTAAAATCGAGGATTTTCGCATAGCAGAACCCGGTGAATTTACTCGTCGCGCTTTTGAAAATGGAAAACTCGATTTATCGGCAGTTGAGGGTTTGGCTGATCTCATCGATGCTGAAACCGAAATTCAACGCAAACAGGCGCTTCGACAACTTCAAGGTGGGCTAACGCGTGAATCAGATCGCTGGCGCGCCTCTTTGATCGAGGTTCTCGCGCTTTTCGATGCGGAGTTGGATTTCTCTGACGAAGCCGATGTCGAACCTCAGATCCTCAATCAAGCCCGGGCACTTCTATCGAACCTCGCCAGCGAGATGCGGGCGGCACTGACGCATGCGTCATGGGGAGAGCGGGTTCGTGAAGGGTTCGTCGTGCTTTTGGCCGGACCACCAAATTCCGGGAAATCGACGCTTTTAAATGCTTTGGCAAAACGCGATGCCGCCATTGTTTCCGATAGACCGGGCACAACGCGCGACCTTATCGAGGTGAAGCTTGATCTTAAGGGCTTGCCGGTCCTGATGATTGACAGCGCAGGCATTCGAGATGCGGCCGATGAGATCGAGAATGAGGGGATTCGACGCACAATCGAACAGGCTCAGCGTGCTGATATGGTTTTGTGGTTGCAGCCGGGGCAGGGCGACCGAATGCCACCCACTAGAGATATTTTGGATGCGGGAAGTCCTGTGATTGAAGTCATTACCCAGATCGATAAAGGCGGTACAATCAATAAGGGTGCCCTTTCTATCTCCGCAAAGACGGGTCAGGGGATGGATCTTTTGGTCTCAAATTTATTTGAACAATTGAGCCAATCTGGCGATCAAGGACGCGCTTCGGCCCTTCTGACGAGAGAGAGACATCGAATTGCCGTCGAAGAAGCGCTGGAATTTATTGACAGAGCCATGATCTCAGTGCACGGAACGGGTGTCGAGCTGATTGCCGAAGACATCCGGCTTGCCGCTCGAGCCATCGGTAAAATCACCGGCAATGTATCGGTTGATGATATTCTTGATCGGCTCTTTTCAAGTTTCTGCATCGGTAAATAATCGAAACTGTTTCACGTGAAACAATTTGGAAAAGTGGGTTACACCCTTGAACCAATTTGATGTCATTGTTGTTGGCGGCGGTCATGCGGGGACGGAAGCAGCTTCGGCGGCCGCTCGCGCAGGTGCACATACCGCTCTGGTGACGATATCTAGAGACAGTATCGGCGTGATGTCTTGCAATCCTGCGATTGGAGGCTTGGGTAAGGGTCACCTTGTGCGTGAGATTGATGCGCTCGGTGGGGTGATGGCGCTGGCCGCCGATAAAGGTGGAATTCAATTTCGCGTCTTGAATCGTAGCAAGGGTCCGGCGGTTCGAGGTCCGCGAGCGCAAGCGGATCGAAAACTCTATCGCGAAGCCGTTCAGGCGCTTTTGTCTAAAGAGCCCAATCTTCAGATAATTGATGGTCTTGTCGACGATCTCATTTTGGAAGCTGATCAGTCCCGCGTTAAAGGCGTACGTTTGGCCGATGGGCGGGAGCTTTCGGCGGCCGCGATTGTTTTGACAACTGGCACTTTTTTGAACGGTCTCGTCCATATTGGACCAGTGACATTTCCGGCTGGACGGATGGGCGAACCTCCTTCGAGAGGTCTATCAAAGACGCTTTCCGTTTTAGCCTTTCCTTTGGGGCGTCTAAAAACGGGCACGCCACCGCGCCTTGATGGCCGGACCATTGATTGGGCCTCGCTCGAACAACAGCAGGGCGATGATCCACCAGAGCCTTTCTCTGCTTTGACGGACCGGATCGAGACCCCCCAAATCGCTTGTGGGATTACATGGACGACTGATGCCGGACATGAAGTTATTAGAAGTCGTTTAGGGGACGCCCCGATCTATTCCGGTCAGATTGATGGTCGCGGACCACGTTATTGCCCTTCGATTGAGGATAAAGTTGTCCGTTTTGGTGACCGGACAAGGCATCAGATCTTTTTGGAACCGGAAGGGCTCGAAGATGACACGGTCTATCCCAACGGGATCTCGAGCTCGATGCCAGAGGACGTACAGCGCGCATTCGTTGCAACAATCCCGGGGCTTGAAAAGGCGCGGATCATCCGCCCGGGTTATGCGATTGAATATGATTATGTCGATCCGAGATCCTTAGAACCGACTTTGGAAACAAAGACGGTGTGCGGCCTTTTCTTCGCCGGACAGATCAATGGCACGACCGGATATGAAGAGGCCGGCGCGCAGGGCTTGGTTGCGGGCCTTAACGCGGCGAGATTAGCGGGCGGACAAGAACCGATCACAATTGATCGAACCGAAGCCTATATCGGCGTCATGATTGACGATCTCGTGACCCAAGGCGTTACAGAACCCTATCGGATGTTTACATCCCGATCAGAATATCGACTGTCCCTTCGTTCCGATAATGCCGATGAGCGCCTGACGGATAAGGCGGTTGCTTGGGGGCTCGTGAAGGGCCTTCGACAGGAGAAATATAATGAGCGGCGCAATCACCTTGAACGCGCGCGATCATTGCTGAAGTCGCTCCAGCTCAGCCCAAGTGAAGCCGTCCAAAAGGGATTGAAGGTCAATCAAGATGGTATCAGGCGGTCGGTATTCGATCTTCTTTCCTATCCTGATCAAACTCTCGCAAATCTTGCTCGGATTTGGCCTGAGCTTGGACAGATACCCGCTCCTCTTGTTGACCGTCTCGAAAATGATGCGCGTTATGCCGTCTATCTTGATCGTCAACAGCGGGATATCGCGGTTTATCGCCGTGACGAGTCGCTCTTTATCCCAAGTGATTTAGATTATGCGCATATCTCAGGCCTGTCGGCCGAGTTGCGTTTGAAGCTCGAAGCCGTTCGTCCGCGTACAATCGGCCAAGCGGGTCGTATTGAGGGCATCACACCCGCAGCGCTTACACTTTTGGCCGCGCGCGCTCGTAAACGAGTTTCAAACCGCCCTCATCAAGGCGATAAGTGAGTTATGGGTTTGAAACCTACCGAATCGGCGGTGAAAAGTTCGGACCAAATAGAAGCTTTGAAGCTTGTGCCTGTTTCACGTGAAACAGAGGCGCGCTTCGAGGCCTATACTGAACATTTAATCCGATGGCAGAAAATCAAGAATCTCGTCGGTCCAAAAACGCTCAGTGAAGTATGGACGCGGCATATCGCAGACAGCGCGCAACTGGCTCGATTCATCGATCAGAATACGAAATATCTCGTTGATCTTGGCTCGGGTGCGGGCTTTCCCGGATTGGTTCTCGCCTGTCTATTTGCTGACCGTTCCGGATTCGAAGTCCATTTGGTTGAAAGCAATGGACGAAAAGCTGCCTTTTTGCGCGAGGTTTCCCGCGCTCTTGAATTACCAGTCTATGTCCATGACGAGCGGATTGAAGACGCTCTTGATGCTTTGTCTTTTCGAATCGATGTTTTGACCGCGCGCGCCCTGGCACCGCTCTCCGAGCTCGTCGCGATGTATGGGTCTTTACCGCAACAACCCCGTAAAGCTTTGTTTTTAAAGGGACAAGATATAGATAGTGAGTTGACGGAAGCCGCTAAATATTGGAATATTGACTATGAAATTCATCCGAGTCTGACCAATTCAGAGGGACGAATTCTGGTCGTTCACGCGGTGAAGCCTGGGGCTTAAACCCAATTTTCGGAGAGCGCTGATCATGGTTGAGGCATCTTTTGACAGCTTCGGGAGCGCTGCATCGCGGCCACGGATTTTGGCCTTGGCCAATCAAAAGGGTGGCGTTGGCAAAACAACGACAGCTATCAATCTTGGTACAGCCCTCGCGGCGATCGGCGAAAAAGTGCTAATTGTTGATCTGGATCCTCAGGGTAATGCTTCGACGGGCCTGGGAATCGATCAGAAGAGTCGTACGATTTCAACCTATGACATCATGACTGGCGAAGCGCCGCTTGATCGCGCGATCCGTCCGACCGCTGTGCCCCGCCTCTTCGTTGCGCCATCAACTCTTGATCTTTTGGGTCTTGAACTTGAAATCGCCAATGATCGCGATCGTGCACATCGGTTGAAAAAAGCCATCTCGATGCTTGGTCTCGCACAGACGACGACAGGCGAGGAGGCTTTCACTTATATTCTCGTTGATTGCCCGCCTTCGCTTAATCTGTTGACGATTAACGCTATGGCTGCATCCGATGCGGTTGTTGTTCCGCTGCAATGCGAGTTTTTCGCACTTGAGGGCCTTTCTCAGCTTTTGAAAACCGTTGAGCAAGTGCGTCAGTCGCTTAATCCTGGCCTCTCGATCCATGGCATCGTTTTGACCATGTTCGATTCGCGAAACAATCTTTGCTCGCAGGTGGTCGATGATGTGCGCGCTTTCATGGGCACCAAGGTCTATGACACCGTCATTCCAAGAAATGTCCGGGTTTCGGAAGCGCCGTCTTATGGCAAGCCGGTTCTGCTCTATGATTTGAAATCAACTGGCGCGCAGGCCTATCTCAAATTAGCCTCCGAAGTCATTCAGCGTGAGCGCGCCCTTTTGGCTGCTTGATGCACATAGACCGCGACTGATTTTTTAAGAAAAGGAAGACCCCTATGGCCGAAGAACAAAATCGGTCGCGTCTCGGTCGAGGCCTTGCCGCTTTGATCGGCGAAGTAAATGAAACGGCAGCCCCATCGGCTCCTGATCGTAGTCGCGGCGCCCGTAAAATTCCGACAGAATTTTTGCGTCCGAACCCACGCAATCCCCGCCGCAGTTTTTCTGAAGAAGAACTCGAGGAGCTTGCCAATTCGATTCGCGAGAAGGGCATCATTCAACCGATCTTGGTTCGCCCGATTGCTGGTGTTGACGGCACTTTTGAAATTATTGCGGGTGAACGTCGGTGGCGCGCCGCGCAACGCGCATCACTTCATGAAGTGCCGATTGTTGTGATCGAAGCGGCTGATCGTGAAGCCTATGAAATAGCGATCATCGAGAACGTCCAACGTGCGGATCTTAATCCGCTTGAAGAAGCGCTTGGATATGAGAAGCTTGCCGCTGATTATGGTTACTCGCAAAATGATCTCGCGCGCGTGATCGGCAAAAGCCGAAGTCACATCGCCAACACAATGCGTCTCGCAAAATTACCACAGAAGGTTCAATCCCTATTGGCGGCGGGTTCGCTTTCAGCCGGACATGCACGCGCCCTACTTGCAGTCAAAGATCCTGAACAAGTTGCGATCCGCATTATTGAACACGGTCTCACAGTTCGCGATGTTGAGCGTATCGCTCAAGATGATGCTGGTGTAACGAAAACTTCATCACACTCAAAGAAGAGCGAAAAAGATCCTGATACACGGTTACTTGAAAAAGCTCTTGAAGATATTTTGGGGCTCTCTGTATCGATCAATCACAGCGCACGTGGTGGTGAGTTGCGTATTAAATATCGCACGCTTGAACAGCTTGACGATGTTTGTTTGCGTTTGCGCGATTGATCAACGGGCTTGCATGGCTACCCGTCGCGCGCCCAATGCAAGACTCAAGCAAATGCGTGAAAGCATTGTATCCGCGAGCGCTGCATTTTGACGAGTGCCCAATTGCGCATCACCGAGTGAAGTAATCGCTAACTGCAAAGCTGTAATCGACCAAAGGGAAACTTGGCGTCGAAACGCTGCGACGCGCTTGTAAAAGATGCGCGATTGTTTTTCGATCTCGCTAAGAGAGCGTCCACTCTCCAAATCTTTTTGTGTGTTAAGTAACAAGAACGCATGACGTAAAAGCGCACCGATAATAAATGACGGATCAAAACCTTCTTTCAACGCGCGCTCCAAAAGCGGATCCATCAATTGGGCTTCTCCGGAGAATACGGAATCGACCAACATATCGACTGTCACTTGTGCTGCATTTGAAAGCACGGCATCGACATCATCACTTGTAACGATGTCTTGACCATAGGCATAGAGCGCTAGTTTTTCGAGTTCACGTCTGGAAAGAAGTCGATCAGCTCCAAGTGAACTGATTAAAGCCTGCCGCGCTTGATCATCAGCCCTCAACTTGAACTGACCAAGAACCTCGTCAATGAGCTTCGGTAGATCTCGGCCTTCATCTGAATAGCATGGAAGGGCGATGGCGAATTTTGAGCCTTCTACCGCTTGGCGAAGTGCATGACGCGGAGCTAGATCACCCGCTTCAATGACAACAGGACACAGGGGCGGCGTTTCAAAAAGCAAATCAAAGCTTGATTGATTCGCTTTTGTTCCGGCTCTGAGCCAAATCACGCGCTTCGTTTCAAAGAGCCCGACCGTATTCGCTTCATCCTGTAACCGTGTTGGATCGGCCGATAATTGATCACCATCGATCCGAATGAGTTGAAATGGATCAGTTGGATCGTCAATCAGTTTTTCGATGAGTGACCGGCAGCGCTCATGTGCGAGGCCCGCGTCTGGTCCATAAAGGAGAAAAATCGAAAAAGCCCGATCAGGTTTGCGTAAAAACGTTTCGATGTCACCGCTCTTGAGAGCTGTCATGACTTAAAAATCCTAATTCGCGCGACTGGCGAAATATGCCGCAAGATCGGTTTCAATTTGACCGGCAAGCGATTTCGCAATTCGGATCTTAGCCTCGCGGAACGCGCGCACAGCAGCAAAACGTTGCGACAGCCGGTCAACAGAGCCCGATGCAACGGACGTTCCCTGGTGGAGAGTCTTGCCACCCATATCTGTAAGCGTGTAGCGCGCCGTTATTGAGACGGACGCAGCGTCTGCACCATTACCCGTCGAATCAATCGCAACAGATTGACTTGATTCAGCAAGAGCCACCGAAAGACTATAGTTCGATGGTTTTTCTTCAGGAACTGCACCGCCATTTAAATTGAATAACAATTCTTCACGAAGATAATGACCGGCAACGTCGGGGATTGGCTTCACCTCAATGGATGACAGTGTAGCTTTGACGCTTTCCCCATTCACTGATCCGTAAAGCGGTCTCATACAACCTGCGAGAGTCAAAGTAAGGCAGATCATGATTCCGCCGCGAATGAGTTTGAAAGAGCGATCAGACCACCACATTGACGATCCTTTGCGGCACAATGACAATTTTCTTTGGTGCTTTACCGTCAAGCGCTGCTTTAACTGAATCGAGCGAAAGAACCGCTTTTTCAATTGTCGCGTTGTCGGCTTGTCGTGCCACCGTGATTTCAGCGCGCTTTTTGCCATTAATCTGGATCGGCAAAACAATATCATTTTCGACGATCAGGCTCCGATCAGCCTTAGGCCAAGACGCTTCAGCAATCAAAGAATGATGACCAAGCTCCCCCCAGCATTCTTCAGCGAGGTGAGGCATCATGGGCGCGATGATAGCAATCAAAAACTCGCTCGCCTCCCGCATTGCGGCGATCCATTGAGGGCTGACTTTCTTATCTTTCTTGACCGCAAGCTCGGCCTGCAATGCATTCGCCAATTCATAAGCGTGAGCCACACAGCGATTAAAGCGCAAGCGCTCAAGATCTTCTTCAACCCGAATAATCGACCGGTGAGCAGCTTTTCTGATCGTGATCACTGCATCTTCAGCGGCAGCATCATGAGAATTTTCCGATGGTTTAAGATCAGCCACTTCACACACAAGACGCCAGAGCCTTTGAATGAACCGTGCAGCACCTTGAACACCTTCCTCGGTCCAAATCACATCGCGTTCGGGTGGTGAGTCCGACAACATGAACCAGCGTGCTGTATCGGCGCCATAGCTGCCGATAATATCGTCGGGATCAATCGTGTTCCGCTTTGATTTCGACATTTTTTCGATGGAACCAATTTCAACCGGCGTTCCATTTGAAATCAATTTCGCGCGACGTTCGCCGCCATCCGAGTAAATCTCTATCTCGGCGGGTGTTACCCACTGACCCTCTTTGTCACGATAGGTTTCATGAACAACCATGCCTTGTGTGAACAAGCCGTCAAAGGGTTCATCCATGCCTGCATGGCCAACCTTCTTCATCGCACGCGTAAAGAAGCGCGAATAAAGAAGATGAAGAATCGCATGTTCGATGCCGCCAATATATTGGTTGACGGGCAACCAACCATCAACGACCGAGCGCTCTGTCGGGTGATCCTCTAACCACGGATTGGTGAAGCGTGCGAAATACCAAGATGAATCAACGAATGTATCCATCGTGTCAGTTTCACGGCGCGCATTCTTTCCGCATTGTGGACAGCTTGTATGTTTCCATGTCGGATGCCGATCAAGTGGATTGCCCGGAACATCGAAAGTGACATCATCTGGCAATTTCACAGGCAAGTCTTTGATCGGGACGGGAACGGTACCGCAGACTTCGCAATGAATAACCGGGATCGGACATCCCCAATAACGTTGCCGCGAAATACCCCAGTCGCGCAGACGGAAATTGATCTTGCGCGTCGCAACGGGTTTGTTGCCTAAGCTTTCTTTTTCAAGTCGTTTTGCAACTTCTTCCTTGGCGACCTCGATTGTTAAACCATCGAGGAAAGCGGAATTGCAAAGCTTGCCTTCACCATCATAAGGCGCATCACCCACTGTGTAAGTTTTAGGATCCTGATCTGGCGGACACACGACAGTTTTGATTGGAAGTTTGTAGGCAGTTGCAAAATCAAAGTCGCGTTGATCATGTGCAGGACAGCCGAAAATGGCGCCCGTACCATAGTCCATCAAAATGAAATTCGCGACATAAACAGGGAGTGTCCATGAGGGATCAAATGGGTGGGTCACACGAAGGCCTGTATCAAAACCCTTCTTCTCCGCTTTATCGATCAACTCTTGTGCAGTGCCCATTTTACGGCACTCTTCAATAAAGGCTTGAAGATCCGGATTGCTTTCAGCCACTTTCTTTGAAAGCGGATGTTCGGGCGCCAGCGCAATAAAACTTGCTCCGAAAAGCGTATCGGGGCGCGTCGTATAAATTTCAATTTCGCTTTCGCTTTTTGCCTCTTGATTGGCTTCAAGTGCGAAACGGACAGAAAGACCTTCTGATCTTCCGATCCAATTTTTTTGCATCAAGCGAACTTTTTCAGGCCAACGTTCAAGCCCATCAAGTGCGTCATTGAGCTCTTGCGCGTAATCGGAAATTTTAAAGAACCATTGCGTGAGCTCGCGCTGTTCAACAAGCGCACCGGAACGCCACCCGCGCCCTTCGATCACTTGCTCATTGGCAAGAACGGTTTGATCAACCGGATCCCAATTCACGCGCGCGGTTTTACGATCAATCAGACCGGACGCAAGAAAATCCAAAAACATCCGTTGTTGATGTTTATAGTAAGAGGGATCGCAAGTTGCGATCTCGCGATGCCAATCGAGCGACAGCCCCATGCTTTTGAGCTGGTCGCGCATGGTTGCGATATTGGCATAAGTCCATTTTGCCGGATGGGTCTTATTCGCCATCGCGGCATTTTCCGCCGGCATGCCAAACGCATCCCATCCCATCGGGTGGAGAACATTGAATCCGCGCGCTCTTTTATAGCGCGCGACCACATCGCCCATCGTGTAATTGCGGACATGACCCATATGGATGCGCCCCGACGGATAGGGGAACATTTCGAGCACATAATATTTGGGTTTGGGATCTTCGTTCCGGGTTCGAAAAAGTTCCTTCTCGTCCCAGGTGGCCTGCCATTTCCGCTCAGCTTCACGGGCGTTGTAACGCTCGGTTCTCATGATCTATCCGGATGTTCTCATTTAAAAATACAAAAACAACGCGCCGACTCTTGCCTCGCGCGGGTCGGGCGGACTAGGACACGATTGGGCTTTGGGGTCAATGTCCCAGAAGCGGGAAGGGCTGATCATGACACAATCCACTCCCGACGACGTCAAGAACCGCTATCTCTCTGTCCGTCACGCGGTTCAAAGAGCCGCTCGCGATGCGGACAGAGCCGAGGCGGATGTCACGCTTGTTGTTGTGTCAAAAACCTTTGGACCTGAAGACATCGAACCCGTTCTTTTGTCAGGGCACCGGATCTTTGGCGAAAATCGTGTCCAAGAATCGCAAGGCAAATGGCCTGAGTTGAAGGCGCGCTTTCCCGATGTCGAATTGCATCTCATCGGTCCGTTGCAGAGTAATAAAGCCAAAGAGGCCATCGCTCTTTTTGATGTGATTGAGACGGTCGATCGCCCGTCGATTGCCGAAGCGCTTTCGAAGGAACTCAAAAAGACCGATCGGCGGCCAAAACTCTATGTTCAGATCAATACGGGCGAAGAGCCACAAAAGGCTGGAGTCGCGCCGAAAGAGGCTGATGACTTCTTAAAACGCTGCCATTCCGAATGGGGTCTCGAAATTTCCGGATTGATGTGCATTCCCCCGGTTGATGAGCCGCCCTCGCCCCATTTCGCGCTTCTCCGCAAAATTGCTGAACGTAATGGGCTGAAAATCCTCTCAATGGGAATGAGCAGCGATTTCGAGGCGGCGATCCAGCTTGGCGCGACCCATGTCCGGATCGGCAGCGCGATTTTCGGTCATCGGGGCTAGAAGACCCCCATACAGTCTCACCGAATGACGATGCAGCTGTCTCGGGTGAGACGCGAAAGAAACAGCATCATATCTTTGCGGCTGAGTGCAATGCAGCCCTCGGTGGGTTTAAGGCCTGCTCTAGCGAGATGGATGAATATGGCGCTGCCACGTCCGCGGATTGCGGGTCTCGCATTCCAATCCGTTTCAAGCACGATGTCATAGAGGGGGTCTTCACGCCACATCACCTCATGTGAGGCGGTGAAAGGTAAGTGTACCAGCCGATTATAGCGGGGCGATTTTATATCATCGCACCAGCCGTGATGTTTCTGGATTGTTTTTACAGGAAAGGCGCACGCCCGGCCCGGCCAATGGTCGCGTCGGATGTAAATATTCAAAATCTTGAGTGTTGCTCTTGGCGTCCCGCCGTCACCTTCACGCTTTGCGGCGATCACGCCGCCTCGCCCGATGGCACAAGGCAGTACGAGGCCGGCTCCTTCGAGATGAGCCTTTGTGCGCTCTGTGGGGTGGTGGCGAAGAAAGAATGTCGTCATGGCCGAGTGATGTTCATTTTTAAAACAAGTTGCATTTCTTGATCATTAAAGGAAAGGTCACTCGCATGAAGACGAAATTCAATCACTTATTTTCGTTCGCGGGTTGAGTCGGGACGAGGTTATGCCCCACCCTTTGTCAATTTTGATCATGGGTTCGGACGCTTCCGAGATTGCGGCCGTTGTGACGCTGCTTGAATCTGAGCCGGATTTTAAACCGATTGTGTTGAACCTCTCCGCCGAGACTCTTGATCAAACCGAACTTGATTATCTTGACGCTTTGTTGGTTTTACCGAAAGCCGACCCCGCGCAGTGGAAAGCGCTTATCGGGGCGCTATATCGGGGCCCGTTGATTGGCTTGGGTTTTAGCGGTGAAGAACTGAGCGAGCAGATCAATCTACCTGTTAAAGCAAGTTTTCTTGTTCAACGCATCAAAGCGCAGATTAGAAATTTCCAATCCCGATCTGATCAGTTTTTATCGGTGGGGTCTTACAAGCTTTATCCAGCATCACGGCTTTTGTTGTCCGCAAAAGGCGATGAACTAAAACTGACCGATAAAGAAGTTGAAATTCTTCGTTATCTTCACCGCGCGCGTGGCGCGATTGTTTCACGCGACGAGCTTTTGGCCAATATATGGGGCTATCACGAATCCGTTACGACTCATACGATTGAAACCCATATTTATCGATTGAGACAAAAGATCGAAACGAATAATGATGAAGCTTCTCTTTTGATTACCGAGTCGGGTGGTTATCGATTGGCTGAAACCGTCAAAGAGTCTTAAGTAAAATGGCCATCAGCGACGATATAAATCTTTTGCAACAGCTCGATTTCTTCAAAGTCTTTCCGGAAGACGCATTGCGTATGATTGTCTTTGCGGCCGAGCGTCGAAAACTCGCAGAAGGTGAAAAGCTCTTCTCGAAAGGCAGTCCTTCTACGGGTGGATATGTTATTGAGAGTGGGTTGATCGCTTTATCTGATGATGCCGATCATGCTGACCTTGAACGTCTTGGACGTGGCGCATTGATCGGTGAGATTGCGCTTCTTGCGAGCGGAGAGAGGCCCATGAACGCCGTCGCACGAATGGACTCACAAGTGATTGTGTTACCGCGCGCTTTGATGCATCGGCTCTTGTCAGAATATCCTCATTCAGCGAAAGCGCTTGCTGAACAGATCACTGTTCGCTCGCAAGCCCTCTATCAAGCTTTACAAAATCTTGAGTCGAGCGTTCTGGCTTAAGCTACAGTAATCGTGACGGGCACATGATCTGATGGTCGCTCCCATCCGCGTGCATCACGATGAATGTCGGTCTTTTTTAAACTGCCTGTCAAATCTTCTGACACCCAGATGTGATCAAGACGACGACCACGATTGGAAGCCACCCAATCGGCTGCGCGATAACTCCACCAGGTAAAAAGCTTCTCGGGTTCAGGCTTTAATGTTCTGACCGCATCAACCCATTTTCCCGATTTGATCGCCGCAGTGAGCTTGTTGCATTCGATGGGTGTATGCGAAACCACATCGATCATTTGCTTGTGGCTCCACACATCATGTTCGAGGGGAGCGACATTGAGATCACCAACAAGAACGGCCTTTTTCTGTGCTGGCTTTTCTTTCTTGCCCCACAGGCTCATCTCGTCGAGAAAAGCCAATTTATGCGCGAATTTTTCATTGGCCTCGGGATCGGGAATGTCGCCCCCCGCAGGGACATAGAAATTGTGAACTGCTAGTCCGCTTGCCGGCCCTGCTTTGTCTGAAAGCTCGACACTAATATGACGGCAATCGGTTTTTCCGGCGAATTGTTTGACAGACTGCGTCGCGAAGGGAAGGCGCGATAAAACAGCAACGCCGTGATATCCTTTTTGACCACTCACAGCGATATGGCCGTATCCCAATTTTCTGAAATCGCTATGCGGGAATTGATCATCCGGACATTTTGTTTCCTGGAGACAAAGAATGTCGGGTTTATTTTCCTTGAGAAATTTCTGAACGAGGCCTGAGCGAAGCCTCACCGAATTGATATTCCAAGTCGCGATTGTGAGCGCCATGAGATCTCCCATTTTCTGCCTAAGACCTAAGGGAGAGAGTGATCCCACGGCAAGATCAGGTGTCGTCAATTCACGACTTATCGAGGATTATTTTATCGGCGTTACCGTATCAGGAACCACAAAATTCATGAGATCAAGCTCATGTTTCGTGTCAATCTGCGTCAGTTTGACCGTTACTGAATAGCCCTGCGGATCGGTCACCGCCCACCCTTTCAAAAGCAGGGTTTTGCGATCGAAATTCAAAATGATTTGCGAACTTCCGCCAAAAGTCGCTTTGTCTTCAGCCTCAAGCGCCACGCGGTCTTTTTCAATTTGAATGTCGCCGAGTTTAAACTCTTTGTTGAGATCAATTGAACGTGACAGGAGAAATTTTAGGGGCGTTAATCCAATTGAATAAAGGTCTTTTGTTCCCAATCTTTGGTCAATCACAGCCACATTGTTACCATCAGCGATGATTTTCAATGCGCTTGGTGGATTATAATCAAAACGCAATCGTCCGGGGCGCAAGACCAACAATTGTCCCGTAACCGTTTGCCCGCTTTGATCGATTTGAGAAAATTTAGCGCTGAATTGTTTGAGGCTTGTCAGTGCATTGTTGATCTCGACGATCAAGTCTTCGCGCGAGAGATCTTCGAGGGCAGGTGCGTTTGGAGCAGACTCTGTAACAGGCTCACTTACTTTCGGCGCCAAGTTGAGCGGTGCAGGGTTTACAGGAACGTTCTGGCCCAGTTCAGGAGGCCGTCGCGGCGGTAGAGGAATTTTTCGCGCTGCTACTGCGAGGTCCACTGAGACGATAAAGATGAGAGAGGCAACGGCAAGACGCCGCGCGTCACGCCGCATGGCTGCCATGGCCACCCGCTTCCATCAGGATCTCGCGTTTGCCCGCATGATTGGGTGCACCGACAACGCCCTCATCTTCCATACGTTCCATGATCGATGCCGCACGATTATAGCCAATCTGCAACCGTCTCTGGATATAGGAAGTCGAAGCCTTGCGGTCACGAAGAACGATCGCAACGGCCTGATCATAAAGATCCTGCCCCGCTGATCCGAAACTACCATTGTCAAAGACAGCCCCGCCATCTTCGATATCAGCTTGATCTTCGCGTGTGACATCTTCGAGATAATTCGGACGGCCTTGAGATTTCAGATGGGCAACAACTTTTTCAACTTCACCGTCTGAAACAAAGGGACCATGAACACGGCTGATGCGTCCGCCACCGGCCATGAACAACATATCGCCTTGCCCTAATAATTGTTCAGCGCCCTGTTCACCCAAGATTGTGCGGCTGTCGATTTTTGAAGTCACTTGAAATGAGATTCTTGTCGGGAAATTGGCTTTGATCGTTCCGGTGATCACATCCACTGAGGGGCGTTGCGTGGCAAGGATTACATGAATACCGGCGGCGCGCGCCATTTGTGCGAGGCGTTGAATTGCGCCTTCAATATCCTTGCCAGCGACCATCATTAGGTCGGCCATTTCGTCAACGATCACGACAATGAAGGGAAGCGGTTCGAGCTCCATCACTTCATTTTCAAAAATCGCTTCTCCCGTATCACGATCAAAACCGGTTTGAACGGTTCGTGTGATTTGTTCACCTTTGGCTTTGGCTTCACCAACACGGGCGTTGAAGCCATCAATATTACGCACGCCGAGCTTCGACATTTTCTTGTAGCGCTCTTCCATCTCGCGCACGGCCCATTTAAGCGCGACAACGGCTTTACGCGGATCGGTAACAACTGGTGTGAGAAGATGTGGAATGCCATCATAAACCGAAAGCTCGAGCATTTTCGGATCAACCATGATCAAGCGACATTCTTCCGGCTTCAACCGATACAATAAAGACAAGATCATTGTATTGATGGCGACCGATTTACCCGAGCCCGTTGTACCCGCGACAAGAAGATGTGGCATACGCGCGAGATCAACAATGACCGGCTCGCCGCCAATCGTCTTTCCAAGCGCAAGTGCCAATTTCATTTGGCTCTCAACAAAATCCTTGTTGTTGATCAGTTCGCGCAAATAAACAGTCTCACGCTTTTGATTTGGCAATTCGATCCCAATCGCGTTGCGCCCCGGTACAACCGCGACACGCGCAGACACAGCGCTCATGGAGCGTGCAATGTCGTCAGCAAGTCCTACGACACGAGATGATTTGATTCCGGGGGCTGGCTCTAATTCGTAAAGCGTGACGACTGGACCGGGTCGAACATTGCCGACATCACCCTTCACACCGAAATCATCAAGAACGCTTTCAAGTTGACGCGCATTTTCTTCGAGCGCCTCACTCGACATGACAGGCCCGACGGATTTTTTGGCTTCTGTCAGCAAGCCAACAGGAGGAAAAGTGTAGAGCTCTAATTGAGTGGATGATTTCTTCGGCTTTGAAGTTTTCACCGGCGCACGAGGACGACGTGGTTCAACAACAGGCTCATCTTCAATCTGTTCGATCTCGCTCGACGGCTCATAATCAAAACCGGGCTCGCGACGTGTTGAACGACGTTCTCTTGTCGCCTCAGCAGCATCGTCTGATGAACGAAAGCCGCTGAAGAGATTTGCGATCACACGGCCTACGACGACAAAGGGCGCAAAAATATTTTTAAAACGATCAGTAAGGCTTGGCGCGACTTCGCTGTCATCTTCTTCGGACCACTCGTCATCGGCCTCGATCTCATCGTCAAAAGACGATTTCCGCGAGAAGCTCACGCCAGATCCTGCGGCCAAACCCAATAACGCAAACAAGCCAAATGCTAAAAGAGCGAACGGTTTGATTGGCAATCCTTGAACCGGAGGCAATGAAGCGATGAAGGCAAGGATCGCATCACCAACGATGCCCCCCAGACCAATCGGTAGCGGCCATGAACCAATAATCGGAAGTGCACCGAGAATGGCGGCAGTCGAAAGCGCACCGATCACCCAAAAGAACAAGCGCCAACGGATGTAATTGATCTTTGTCGCACTCACCAATTTCAAGCCGAGGAAACCTGCGGGCGCAACGAGTGCGAGTGATGCTAAACCAAAAAGCTGCATCAAAATATCAGAGAGAATCGCTCCGGGGTGACCCATGAAATTATTGACGGGGCGATTGATGGCTTGATTAAGGCTTGGATCTTGTGCCGACCATGTCACGAGCGCAATCGATGTCGCAATCACAGCGACAAGAGTGATGATCCCGATAATCTCCGACACTCTCTGGGCGATGAATACACGCACATAACCGATGAGATCGGTGAATTCGAGATGACGCGAACGGGAAAGACGCATGAATAGACCACAAAACGACTTGGATGATCTTTAGTAGCGGAGCGCGGGTTAATGCGTGATTAACCTCGTGCTTATGACGAAAAAAGGGCGGCCAAATGGCCGCCCTTTAAGTTTGAGGGAGGTTTGCGCTCCCGAAGCGAAAACGCTTCGGGACAAGGATCAGTAATTATAGGCACGCTCGCCATGGCTTGCGATGTCGAGACCTTCACGCTCCTGTTCAACGGGAACACGAAGACCAATCACCACATCAACGATCTTGTAGAGAATCGCCGAGCCAACGCCCGACCAGACAAGCGTGAGCAACACGGCTTTGATCTGGGTCCAGAGTTGCGTGCTTAGGGTGTAAGCGCCTTCAACCGCCGTGCCGGGATTGGAGATGTAATCGACAAGACCGACGCCGCCAAAACCTTTGCTCACAAGGATACCCGTGCCGAGTGCACCGATGATACCGCCAACGCAGTGGACGCCGAAGACATCGAGCGAGTCGTCATAGCCGAACGCATTCTTCACGGTCGAGCAGAAGAAGAAGCAGACCGCTCCCGCAATAAGACCAAGTACGATCGCACCCATCGGTCCGGCAAAACCGGAAGCCGGTGTGACCGCAACAAGACCTGCAACCGCGCCCGATACAAGGCCAAGAAGCGACGGTTTGCCCTTAGCAATCCACTCAACGAAGAGCCATGAGAGTGCAGCCGCTGCGGTTGCTACCATTGTGTTGACGAAAGCAAGTGCCGTGATGCCATTGGCTTCGAGATTGGAGCCGGCATTGAACCCGAACCAACCGACCCACAAGAGTGCGGCGCCGATCATCGTCATCGTCAGCGAATGCGGTGCCATGAGCTCTTTGCCAAAGCCCGTGCGCTTTCCAATCATCAAGGCGCCCACCAACCCGGCGATCCCGGCATTGATGTGAACGACTGTGCCACCGGCAAAATCAAGCGCACCCCATTGGAAGAGAAGGCCAGCATCGGCGGTTACAGCATCAAGATTGGCTTGTGCCGCAGCCTTTGCTGCATCGTCGGTTGCTGCAGCCAAAGCCTTAGCTGCATCGGCAAGGGCGTCAGGACCCGCCCAATACCAGACCATATGGGCGATCGGGAAATAGATCACGGTGACCCACAGCACAACAAAAACGATGAGTGCTGAGAATCTCACGCGTTCTGCAATCGCGCCGATGATCAAAGCCGGTGTGATCATCGCGAAGGTCATTTGGAACGCCATATAAACAAGCTCAGGAATGACAACGCCATTCGAGAATGTTGCCACAGTCGATTCTGGTGTGACGCCCGCCAAGAAGGCTTTTGAAAGCCCGCCAATATAGGGGTTTAATGAACCACCATTCGTGAACGCCAGTGAATAGCCGTAAGCGATCCAGATGATTCCAACTAAAGCGACGATGGTGAAGACCTGCGCCATCACCGAAAGCATGTTTTTCGTACGGACAAGACCGCCATAGAAGAGCGCGAGACCGGGAACTGACATCATCAGCACCAAGGCTGTTGAAATCAGCATCCAGGCGGTGTCGCCTTTATTCGGTGTGGGCGCATCGCCCGCATAGGCCAAACTGCCAGCGAGCATAGCGAGCGCCACGCCTCCGAGCAGTGATTTTGAAGAACGAGAGAAAGTCATAAGATGTGCTCCTGCGGCTCGCATGTCAGAGCGCGTCATTGTCGCGCTCGCCGGTCCGGATGCGGACCGCTTGTTCGATGGGAACGACGAAAATTTTTCCGTCGCCAATCTGCCCGGTTTTGGCAGCACCGGTGATCGCATCGATCACTTTGCCGACAAGCTCACTGGCGACAGCGACTTCAATTTTCAGTTTCGGAAGAAAGCTCACGGCATATTCAGCGCCGCGATAGATTTCTGTATGCCCCTTCTGCCGTCCATAGCCTTTGACCTCCGTAACCGTCAGTCCATGGACACCGAGAGAGGTGAGCGCATCGCGAACCTCCTCGAGCTTGAAGGGCTTGATGATGGCCATCACAATTTTCATGGCGTCTTGATCCCTCGATTTGCCGTCATCGACCGGCCGGTCGTGACTTGAGCCTGGGATCCTGAAAACAAGCCTCGTGCCACAGCATTTTTTAATGAAAAATCAGCCATAAAGTGCGGATTCGATGCCGATCGAGGCATAGAACAAAGGCAAATGATTAAAATTTAGGCAGATTAGCGAGAGGCGAGATCGGGCCGATAACGGATCAAACCCTCTTGTGCCACTGAAGCAATCAGGGTCCCGTCGCGCCGAAAAATTGCGCCTCGTGCGAAGCCACGCGCGCCTCCCGTAAAGGGGCTATCTTGCGCGTAGAGGAGCCATTCATCTGCGCGGAAGGGTCGATGGAACCAGAGAGCGTGATCAAGACTCGCGGCCTGAATTTCCCGTTCAAACACTGTGCGGCCATGCGCGACGAGCGTGGAATCAAGGAGCGTCATGTCGGACGCATAAGCCAAGACACATTGGTGAACTGCAGGATCATCAGGCAATGTGCCGGTGGCTTTGATCCAGACATGAAAACGTGGCGGCAGACCATCGCGGGACATATAGCGCTGGAATTCGACAGGTCGTAGCTCGATCGGCCTCTCGCGCTCGAAATATTTGCGAACAGGATCGGGCATCAGCGGCATAACGCGTTCGCGAATTTCCTGTTCTGTCGGGAGTGAATCCGGATCCGGAACATCGGGCATTGTGGCTTCGTGGCTAAAGCCTGGCTCCTCGATATGGAATGATGCTGACAGAGTGAAAATCGGTTGGCCATGCTGGATGGCTTTCACGCGCCTTGTCGTAAAGCTCCGCCCATCGCGAATGCGCTCGACATCATAAATGATGGGCGTTTTGGGATCGCCAGGAAGAAGAAAATAGCCGTGAAGCGAATGGGGTGAACGCCCCTCAACCGTGCGGCAGGCGGCCACAAGCGCTTGCCCGATCACTTGACCACCAAAGACGCGCTGCCACCCTGCTTCCGGATTATGTCCGCGAAACAAATTATCCTCGAGCCGTTCAAGGTCGAGAATGGACAAAAGGTCGGAAACCGCACTCATGATCTAAGCCTCAGAAGAGTCAAAAGGACCTTACCGTCAATCTGCACAAAATATCTACCCTGCGAACTGATTTGCGTCAGGAGAAAGCTCGGCGTAAGGAACGATCCATGTCAGAAAAGATCGACAAGATGCACCATTTCGATGTCGCGATTGCGGGTGGCGGAATTGTCGGTATGAGTCTCGCGCTCGCGCTTTCCCGTTTGCGGAAAGGCGCCCTGTCTGTCGCTTTGATCGATCAAGGTCAGTCTCTAAACGAGGATCGCGCTTTTGCCTTTTCAGCCGGCGCGCGCCGATTTTTGGATGTGCTCGGTGTTTGGGGTCAGATTCTGCCAGAGGTGCAACCTCTCACTCAGATGGTGATTACCGATAGTCGTTTGAATGATCCCATCCGACCTGTGTTTTTGACTTTCGCGCATGAAGTCACACAAGGCGAACCAGTTGCCTATATGATTCCTGAAAGCGCCGTGCTCCGTGCGCTTCAAGCGGCTCTCGATGCATCAGTCGTTCATCGTATCGTGGCGCGTGTTGACGATGCCAATCCCGATGAAGCGGGCACAACGTTCGTCTTATCGAATGGCCAAACTCATCGTGCATCACTTGTAGCGGCTTGTGATGGTGGACGTTCGCCGTTGCGTGAAAAAGCTGGCATCGCTTGGCATTCATGGTCTTACAAGCAATCGGGGATCGTTACGACAATTGGTCTAGAACGCGATCATGAAGGCATTGCGGAAGAGCATTTTCTCCCCTCAGGTCCCTTTGCGCTTTTGCCACTGACAGACAATCGCTTTTCAATGGTCTGGACGGAGTCTGATGACCGCGTGCCGTCAATTCTTGCGCAAGGTCGCGAGCATTTTCGTGAAGAGGTTGAAAAGCGCGCCGGACATCGTTTTGGTCGTATTACTGTTTTGAGTGAACCACGTGCCTATCCGCTTCGTTTTGGTTTGGCACAGAAATTTGGTAGCAAGCGTCTCGCGCTTGTCGGCGATGCCGCGCATCTCATTCATCCGATTGCGGGGCAAGGATTGAATTTAGGCCTTCGCGATGTTGCTGCATTGATTGAAATCATTTGCGATCAAAGCGGATTGGGTCTCGATCTTGGTTCCTCGCTCGTCATTGAAACCTATGAGCATTCACGCCGGGCTGATACCGTGGAGATGGCGACTCTCACGGATGCACTTAATCGTCTCTTCTCAAATGATGCGATGCCTTTGCGTTTGATGCGTGATTTAGGTCTTGGCATTGTTGATCGCTTGCCGACCTTAAAATCACGTTTGATTCGCGAAGCGTCAGCGGCAAACCCCCGCTTGCCGCGTTTGATGCGCGGCGAAACGCTTCCTGGTCTCTGAGATCAAAGTCCCGCGCGGTCGAGTGCTGTGATCAGCTTTGTCAGTTTCGGATCATTGATGCCGAGTTTTTTCATCTCGGTATGTGTCGCCCGAACATAATCCGGGTTTCGACCAGAGACTCCCACGCCTTGGCTCACGCGCTCAAGTAAGGCTTCATGCGAAAGGCCACGCACAAATTGGCTATGTGTTCGATCGGCCGTATAGGCAATCGCTTCAACTAAGCGGCCATCATTCAATCGCAACCGATGTGTGGTCTCAACATAGACGGATGTGACCTGTTCGCGTTCGCGCAAATAGGTGATTGTTGCTTCGCTTTTCTCCCGCGCGACACGGAAGGCGAGCCCCCGACATGACCCCCCTTTGTCTAATCCGAGTACCAAACCGGGCCTCTCCGGTGTTCCGCGATGATGGACAGACAAGATGCACAACGCACGGTGATAGCCGGAAAGGACAGCCGGTACGCGTTCGACCCATTCAAATCCGGGTGACCACATGAGCGAGCCATAACCGAATACCCAAAGATCATTGTTTGCTAGAGACGCCATAAAAAATTCCGTAAAGAAGCCTCGATCTTGTGGCAAGAGCTGACTGTTTTCCGAGTCAAAATCGGTTACAAGTCATCGATAAAGCGCAAATCAGGATTTTGATGTGACGGACGTAAGAATAGAAATAAAGCGACCCGCCTCGCGTTTGAGGCTCTATCTCGCGCCCGCATTGCTTCTTGTTTTGGCCATTCTTCTTTCGATTGGTTGGCTCTTTGTCTCGCGTCAGGTCGAGGCACGACTTGATACGATGATTTCTGAGGAAGCTACAAAGGGTCGCTTTTGGTCTTGTGATAATCGCCGCGTAGCAGGCTATCCGTTTCGAATTGAAATTGAATGTATCAATGCGCGGATCAAAGACAGCAGCCCCTCACAAAATGAAGTGCGCCTTTCACGCCTGGGTGCAGTTGCGCAAGTCTATGATCCCTCGTTGATCATCATAGAAGCACAAGCTCCGTTCATTCTTCTTTCAAAAGATCAACAGATTGCAAGTGTTGAATGGAATTCATTGCGATCCAGCGTGCATATATCGGGCGCCCAACCTGATCGCCTCTCCATTTCGGGTGAGGGTGTATCAGTTAAAACGCACTTGAACGGGCAACCGTCAAACGTCGCGCTCGCGCATGGTGAATTTCATCTGCGGATCAAACCCGAAAATGATAGACTCTCCAATCATCTTGAATTTGTGGCTCAGGCTGATGGCGTCTCTTCGGACACGATGCCGGGACCTGTAGCAAAAATTGAATTCGCCGGAACCGTCGAGCAAGCTATTCAATTATTAAATTATAAAGGCATCGAATCGCTTGAGACCTGGCGACAAGCCAAAGGGAAGATTCAACTCGATGCTTTAAAGATCACACGCGGTGAACAAAATCTTGAAGTGAAAGGCACGTTGGGTCTCGATGACCAGCGTAAGCCTTCCGGACAAATCGAAGTTTCTGGCAAAGGACTCGAAGATCTCTTTAAATCGCAGGGACTTTCGAAACTTACGGGCCTGCAAACATCAAATGTAAAAGTACCACTTATATTCACTAAGGGGCTACTGTTACTGGGGCCCTTCAAAGTGGCAGAATTGCATCCGCTTTATTGAACTGGATCGTCTTTTGCCTGACGCCCGAAATCAGGTGTCGCCGAATCCTGTCCAATTTCAATGATTGATCGACGGATTGCACGTGTACGAGTGAAATGATCAAATAACATTTCACCATCACCCCAACGGATCGCTCGTTGCAAGGCTGACAAATCTTCCGTGAAACGACCAAGCATTTCGAGCACGGCGTCTTTATTATTTAAAAACACATCGCGCCACATGGTTGGATCAGACGCGGCGATACGCGTGAAATCTCTAAATCCACCCGCCGAAAATTTAATGACCTCAGATTCAGTCACAGCTTCAAGATCGGCAGCGGTCCCAACAATATTATAAGCGATCAAATGCGGCAGATGGCTCGTGATGGCGAGCACAAGATCATGATGCGAGGACGACATCTCTTCGACATTCGAACCCGCGCCTTCCCAGAACAAACGCAATTTCGCGACCGCGTCTTTGTCTGTGCCTTCAGGCGGCGTGAGAATACACCAGCGATTATTGAAAAGCGTTGCAAATCCCGCTTCCGGTCCCGATTGTTCTGTGCCCGCTACAGGATGCGCAGGCACAAAATGAACATGTTTTGGTAGATGCGGTTCAATCTGAGAAACGATCGCACCTTTCACGGAGCCAACATCAGAGAGAATGGCACCGGCCTTCAATGACGATGAAATTTTCTCAGCGACCAATCCGCAAGCGCCAACCGGAACGCAAAGAATGACGCAATCAGCATTTTTAACACCGTCTGCATAATCACCGGTGACGTGATCAGCGAGTTGCAGCGCCGCGATTTTTTTTCGCGCCTCTTCCGATGAATCAATGGCAATAATTGTCTTCGCAAGATTTTGGCGACGCGCGACACGTGCCAAAGACGAGCCAATCAAACCGACGCCGATCAGCGTCAATTGATCAAAGAGTGGCTTTTCAAGCGGATGTCCTAACCGATCAGGCACGTTATGATCTCGTCATGAATTGTTTGAGGCAGTCGACTACTTTTTTATTGGCTTCTTCCGGTCCAATCGTCAGACGCAAACAATCAGGCAAACCATAGGCGCCGACGCCCCGCAAAATAAGACCTTGTGAAGATAAGAAGGCGTCGGCGTCTTTGGCCGTTTTCCCCGCAGTTTTCGGAAAATGGAGCAACAAGAAATTACCAACACTCGGCGTGACGCCAATGCCAAGCTTTGAAATTTCACTTTCGAGCCACGGCAACCATTTGTCATTATGAGCCAGCGCCTTTGAAAGATGATCTTCATCTTTCAACGCTGCAATACCCGCCTCCAATGCCGGACCGCTGACATTGAATGGTCCCCTGATGCGATTGAGCGCATCAATGATTCCGGCTGGCCCATAGCACCAACCAAGACGTAAAAGTGCCAAGCCGTAAATTTTTGAAAATGTTCGTGTCATCACAACATTTTCATTTGTCGCGACGAGTTCAATGCCGGAAGCGTAATCATTCTTGCGCACATATTCCGCATAAGCGGCGTCAAGAACAAGCACAACATGGGACGGCAAACCGGCATGAAGCCTTTTGACTTCATCAAAGGAAATATAGGTTCCGGTCGGATTATTTGGATTGGCAAGATAAACAATCTTTGTGCGCGGTGTCACACAATTTAGAATCGCATCGACGTCGGTCTGAAAATTCTTCTCCCTCGCAACAACCGGCGTTCCGCCTGCAGCTTGAATCGCGATTTTGTAAACGAGAAAACCATGTTCGGTGTAAATGCCTTCATCGCCTGGGCCCATAAAGGCATTGGTGATGAGTGATAATAATTCATCGGAGCCCGCACCACAGACAATACGGTTCGGATCAAGTCCATAACGCGCGCCAATCGTGTCACGCAATTGTGTGGCTGATCCATCGGGATAAAGTTCCAATTTTTCAGCCACGGCTTTGAAAGCGTCCACCGCATAAGGAGACGCGCCAAGCGGCGTTTCATTCGATGATAATTTATAAATTTTACCAGTACTTGCCGTAGCACTTTTGCCGGGCACATAGGCCTCAATCGACATCACACCGGGACGGGGCACAGGAATGGGGCTTGGAGAGATCATATCAAGTCATCCAGCTTTGTTTTGTGAAAGAAGTTGAAAGCGTGCAGCATGGCTTCCAATTTCACCAATCGATGAGAGTTTTATATGATGCGATGTGAAGAGATCAGAAACAGAATTCACACTATGAGATCCTGGTCCAGATAAAAGGAATGACCGCCGTGTATCATCGTGATGAAACTCTGTCTCAATCAAAAGACCCTGCTGGGACAAAGCCTGACCCACGACATCATTCCACTCTTCCGTCTCGCAATGGAAGATTACGGTTTCGCGCACAGCCGCATCAGCAAGCGGTTTTGAAATCACAAAGACGGGCGTTCCCGCCGGATGATCAGGCCGCTCAACAAAAGGCAGGCGTGCGATGATTTTTGGTGCAGCTGGCGCATCGAGTCCCAACCACCAAGGTGACGCTGCCTTTTTAGAGAATGAGAAGATCCCTAAATCGCCCGCAGCATTTTGAACGGCCTTGATGACCGAAATCACATCTTTATGCGTCACATAGGGAACGGTGAAGCCGAAATGAAATCGCGCACTGTCGCGCATTTTGTCATCGCCCGCCTCAACACTCGCATGAACGGCATAGGGCGCCTGAACATAAGTAAAAGTCGAGATGATGATGCGCCAAATGCTCTCGATTGTGTCGAAGGGCAAAAGGCCATGATGGCGTTCGGCGAGCACTTTCATCATTGCCGCCTCGCGCCCGGGGCGGAAAGCCGAGCCGGAATCCTGCGTCTTCTTAACCGCGATCAGCCGATCAATGATTGTGCCTCTTTCGATCAGCAAATCATGCATGGCCGCATCAAGGCGATCAATTTCGCGGCGAAGATCTGCGAGTGAGGGTTCGGCCATCAGGGCGGTCCGAGAAAAGGGTCAAGCGGGAGTGTGGCCCTGTCATAAAGCGGAAATGGGGAAAGGCAAACCCGCTTTAGCGATTTCTGGATCGCTAAGGTTCTTGATTACAGTCCCAAAGTTCGCCATAAAGAACGATAAGCTCCTGTCAGGACCAATATGACCCATCATGCGGCTTCAGAGATCGGGCAGCGCAATGAGGCAACACATCCCTCGAGTGCCGTTGTCCAATTTGGTGCAGACGCCCCTCTTCAACTTGAAGGGGGTGGGCATCTCGCGCCTTGGTCAATCGCTTACCAAACCTATGGCGCACTGAATGCGGACCGCTCCAACGCGATTTTGATCTGCCACGCCCTCACCGGCGATCAGCATGTCGCGAATGTCAATCCGGTCACCGGAAAAGGCGGCTGGTGGGAAACCATGGTCGGCCCGGGAAAACCCTTTGATACAAATAGATTTTTTATCGTTTGTTCGAATGTTTTGGGCTCTTGTCTCGGCACGACCGGCCCCGCCTCGCTCAATCCGGCAAATGGTCGCCCCTATGCGCTCGATTTTCCCGTTGTCACCATTCGCGACATGGTCAATGCCCAAGCGCGCTTAATGGATCATCTCGGGATCGAGACGATCTTTTGTGTGGCCGGTGGTTCAATGGGCGGCATGCAGGTTCTTGAATGGGTCGCGTCCTATCCGCATCGCGTCTTCTCGGCCATGCCGATTGCTACAGCAGCGAAACATTCAGCGCAGAACATTGCCTTTCATGAGGTGGGCCGCCAAGCGGTGATGGCCGATCCCGAATGGCGAAAAGGGCGTTATCTTGATGAAGGCACGCGTCCTGAAAAAGGCTTAGCCGTCGCACGCATGGCTGCGCATATCACTTATCTCTCGGAGCAAGCGCTCCATCGAAAATTCGGGCGCAATTTTCAAGATCGTATGGCGCCAACATTTTCATTCGATGCCGATTTCGAAGTTGAATCCTATCTTCGCTATCAAGGCCGCGCTTTCGTTGAACGTTTTGATGCGAATTCCTATTTGTTCTTGACGCGTGCGATGGATTATTTTGATCTTGCAAAAGATCATGGCGGTAGTCTTGCTCATGCCTTCGCAGGAACGAAGACACGTTTTTGTGTCGTCTCTTTTACATCCGATTGGCTTTTCCCAACCAAGGATTCACGTGCCATTGTTCATGCTTTGAATGCTGCTGGCGCTTCCGTATCCTTCGTCGAAATTGAAACTGACAAAGGTCACGATGCTTTTCTTCTTGAGCTTCCTGATCTCTTCAACACGACGCGCGGATTTATAGATTCAGCTGCGCGCGCGAAAGGCTTGTCTGTGAAGTCGGAGACTCGCTCATGAGCTCGCTTTCTTCTCATGACGATCAATTCAATGCGCGCGTTGATCTTCATCATCTCGCCGAGATGGTGGCTGAAGGTTCGCGCGTTTTGGATGTGGGCTGCGGCGACGGCACGCTTTTGCGCTTATTAGCAGAAAAACGCGGTGCTGATGCACGCGGGATAGAGCTCTCACAAAAAGGTGTGAATGAATGCGTGGCCAAAGGGCTTTCCGTTATTCAGGGAGATGCAGATTCGGATCTGATTTTTTATCCGGATCAATCTTTTGATTATGTAATTCTTTCACAGACTTTGCAGGCGATGAACCGACCGCGCGAAGTTGTCGAACATATGCTTCGGATCGGTCGTTATGCGATCGTTTCTTTTCCAAATTTCGGTCATTGGCGCATCCGGTTTCAACTCCTGTTTTCAGGTCGCATGCCGGTGACAAAAAATCTTTCATACTCATGGTATGAGACGCCAAATATTCACTTCTGCACAATTGATGATTTCAGATCGCTTTGCAAAGACATTGATGCAAAGATTGATCACGCTGTTGCGCTTGATCGTTTTGGCATTCCGGTGAGAACCGATTTGCCGCGAACACTCTGGAATTTTTTTGGCGAACAGGCCGTCTTTGTTTTGTCGCGTCGGTGACTTCACTTTTTATCTGAAAGCGGATGAAGATCGCGCACGAGTCCTTTGAGTCGCTCATCGGGAAGATGCGTGTAAATTTGCGTTGTGCCGATATCGGCATGGCCAAGCAATTGCTGCACAATGCGTAAGTCAGCGCCGCCTTGCAGAAGATGGCTCGCGAAAGCGTGACGCAACACATGTGGGCTGATCAGGCGTGGTGATAATCCTGCCTCAGCCGCAAGCTCTTTCAAATCGCGCGCAAAGGCCTGGCGTGTCATATGACCGCTTTCGCTGTCGGACGGGAATAACCAAGCGGACGCTTTGAGCGCGTCACCGCCCAATTCAAGATAGCGCGCGATGGCATTTTTCGACCGTTCGGTGAGCGGCACTAAGCGCTCGCGCCCGCCTTTCCCGCGTACGGCAAGAAGCCGATCTTTCATCCGCGCGAACCGCGACGGCAATGCGATCAATTCCGAAACGCGTAAGCCCGTCGCGTAAATGAGCTCCAAAAGGGCCGCCATCCGCGCAGCCCTCATTTGGCTTGCCGGGGTCTGGTCTGCCCGCTCAACACGCTCGAAGGCGGTCGCAATCAGCCGGTCCACTTCGGCGATGGAGAGGGTTTTGGGGAGCGGCCTTTTTTGCTTAGGGGCATCAAGACCATCGACCGGATTGTCCTTTCTCAGCTTTTCAGCCTGCAAAAAGAGGAAAAATTGCCGGAGCGCTGCTCGCTTGCGCGCAGCGGTTGAGGGCGCGAGGCCTGAGGCTGAAAACTGGCTAAAAAGGGCCCGTAGATCGTCGGTTTCTGCCGCTTCAAGCGGCTTTTTACGCTTCACAAGCCGTCCGGCTGCGTCTTCGAGGTCGCGCCGATAGGCATCCAATGTATTTTTGGCCGCCCCCCTTTCGGCAGCCAGCATTGCGAGAAAATCCTCGAGGGCAGAGGATTTGCCAATCTCTTTGCGCGTCATGATGAGCCCATGATGCAAGATTCGTCGGTCCTATGCTATGACGCATCCGCAATGACCGGGGGCTGATGTGAACGAAGTGAATTCGCCTGTGAATCTGACCGAAACCGAGGACACGCGCGCGCTCAAAGCGGCTTTGGGGACGCGGTCGATCGTGCTTGTCGGCATGATGGGCGCAGGGAAGACTTCGATTGGCAAGAGATTGGCGCAGCGTTTGGGTGTTCCTTTCAATGACGCCGATGCCGAAATCGAACGCGCGGCCGGCATGACCATTCCAGAAATTTTTTCAACGCGCGGCGAGGCAGAATTCCGCTTGGGCGAACAACGCGTGATCCAGCGACTCCTTGGCGAAGGGGCAAGTGTTCTGGCAACCGGCGGCGGTGCCTTTATGAATGCCGATACGCGCAAACGCATCGCCGAGGCGGGCCTCTCCATTTGGTTGAAGGCCGATTTTGATGTGCTGTTGCGGCGCGTAAAAAAAAGATCAAACCGCCCTCTCCTTCAAACTGAAGATCCTGAAAAAACGCTGCGTGATCTTATCGAGCTTCGCTATCCAACCTATGCGGAAGCAACGATAACAATTCATTCGCGCGATGTTGCACATGAAGTGATTGTCGATGAAATCATCATCGAACTGTCTTCTCATCTCGGACTTCGTGCGCCTGCCATCACAAAGCCTGACCGATTGTCTGATCTCGTTAAAGTTGATCTGCCTGGCCGCGCCTATGACATTGTGATTGGTAGTGGTCTGCTTGAAACAGCGGGTGATCGAATTGCTGCTTTAGGCAAAGACCTTTCCGTTTCGATTATCACTGACGAGACGGTTGCTGAGCATCATCTCGCTACACTTCAAAATAGTTTGCAAAAAGCCAATATCCGTTCCGCACCTGTCATTATCCCCCCAGGTGAAAAATCAAAATCTATGGCCATGGTGACAAAAGTGGTTGACGAGATTTTGGCTGCGAAATTGGAGCGCGGTGATCTTGTCGTCGCTCTGGGCGGCGGCGTGATCGGTGATCTTGCTGGCTTTGCTGCAGCGATTGCGCGACGCGGCATGCGCTTCATTCAAATCCCGACAACGCTTTTAGCCCAAGTTGACTCTTCCGTTGGCGGCAAGACGGGGGTTAACTCTGAACACGGCAAAAATCTGATTGGCGCTTTTCATCAGCCGAGTCTTGTTCTCGCTGATGTGGATTGTCTTGATACGCTCTCAAAACGTGAATTTGCCGCGGGTTATGCGGAAGTTGTCAAATATGGCCTCATCAATGATGCTGAATTTTTCAATTGGCTCGAGTCACATCATGAGGGGGTCTATGCGGGCGGCGCGGATCGTGTCTATGCGATTTCAAAATCATGTCGTGCCAAAGCCGCCATTGTTATGCGTGATGAGCGTGAAGAGGGCGAGAGAGCACTCCTGAACTTAGGCCATACATTCGCGCATGCTTTTGAGCGGATCGTTGCCTATGACGGTGCGCGCCTTGTTCATGGTGAGGCGGTTGCGATTGGGCTTTGTTGTGCCTTCCGTTTTTCGCAAAAGCTCGGTTTGGCGTCTGGGCAAGACGCGTTGCGAATTGAACGCCATCTTGAAAAAGTCGGATTGCCTACAAAAATAAAGGCGATTCCGGGTTGGAGTGCCGGTTCTGAAGACATACTAGACGCAATGGCACAGGATAAAAAAGTAAAGAAAGGTCGTTTGACCTTCATTCTCGCGCGCGGAATTGGCGAAAGCTTTATCGCGCCGGATATCGACTCCGGCGATGTACGTTCCTTTTTGGATGAATATTTGGCCAGCTAGGTGAAAAACCGATCATGGAAAATCTGAATGTTTCGGCGGACCCTTGGTTCGCTCTTGGTATTGTTGTGTTTTGCCTTGCGCTTTCGGCGTTTTTTTCTGGCGCTGAAACAGCGCTCACCGCCGCCTCACGCGCACGGATGCATGCGCTTGAAAAGTCTGGCGATCAAAGAGCCGGTCTCGTCAATCGGCTTTTAATGATGAAAGAGCGCTTCATCGGCGCGATGCTGATTGGAAACAATGTCGTTAATATTGGCGCGTCTGCTTTCACAACCAGTGTGCTCATCCAATTCTTCGGCGCTGAAGGCACGATTTACGCGACAATCGTCATGTCAGTTTTGGTCATCATCTTCGCCGAAGTGATGCCAAAAACAATTGCAATCTCAAGCCCTGATCGGGCAGCACTTATTCTTTCACGTCCTTTATCTTTTGTTGTTGCGCTTTTCGGTCCCATGACAATGGCGGTCGAAGCGCTCGTCCGCGTCCTTCTTTATCCCTTTGGTGTGCGTCTTGGTGATAACGACGCCATTCTCTCAGCCACCGAAGAGTTACGTGGTGCGGTTAATCTTCTTCACAGCGAAGGCGGCGTTGAAACCGAAGAACAAAAAATGTTCGGAGGCCTTCTTGATCTTGCGGAGCTCGAAGTCTCAGACATTATGGTTCATCGAACCAAGATGCGTACCATCTCTGCCGATCTTCCGCCGGAAGAGATTGTCAAAGAAGTGCTCGCCTCGCCGCATACAAGATTGCCTTTATGGTCTGAGTCGTCTGAAAACATCATCGGCATTCTTCATGCAAAAGATCTTCTTCGCGCTTATGATGCTGTTGGTGGAAATGCAACAAAACTCGATGTGCGATCAATTGCGCTTGAACCGTGGTTTGTTCCCGATACAACTTCGCTTAAAGAGCAACTCAAAGCGTTTCTTTCAAAAAAGCTTCATGTCGCTCTGGTGGTTGATGAATATGGCGAGGTCATGGGCCTTGTCACACTCGAGGATATTCTTGAGGAAATCGTCGGCGATATTCGCGATGAACATGATATCCGTGTTCAGGGCTTGCGCGCGATGCCTGATGGCTCGGTTCGTGTCGATGGCTCGGTGCCAATCCGCGATCTCAATCGCGCGATGGATTGGGATCTGCCGGACGAGGAAGCCACAACCATTGCGGGTCTCGTCATTCATGAAGCGCAGACTATTCCCGAAGTGGGACAGATTTTTACCTTCTATTCCTATCGGTTTGAAATTCTCCGCAAATCAAAAAATCGGATTGCTCTCCTAAAAATTACCGCTTTGAATAAAGCCAAAACTGGTCGGACTTCTGAGAAGTCATAGGAATTTCGTTACCAATTATTAGTCAATATTCCCTAACGTAAGTCCATTCCCCCATTTCGATGGGCGTTTTCAAGGATGGCTTGCGATGGATTTTGCGACTGCCCTAGGCCTTGTTATTGGTCTGGTTGTGATCGGAATTTTGACGATGTTGGACGGTTCGCCGGCGGCTTTCTTGTCCGAACATGCGTTGATCGTGATTTTCGGAGGCTGTGCGGGTGCAACTTTGATCCGCTTTCCAATGTCGACTCTTTTGCATGGGTTCCCGACAGGGATGCGTTACGCTTTTCTGATGCATTCATCAGAACCACGGGAACTGATTGAGGAAATTACTAAAATTGCCGATACGGCACGTCGTTCAGGTGCGGCCGCCCTCGAAAGAGTGACCGTGAACGATCGTTTTTTAGCGCAAGGTATTCGTTACATTGCCGACGGCTATGATCGCGAATTTAGTCGTGAAACACTGCAACGCGATACAGATGCGTTTCTTCAGCGACTTGAGGAAGGCGGCAAAGTCTATCGTGCCATTGGTGACGCCGCACCTGCTTGGGGCATGATTGGGACGCTTATCGGCATGGTGCAGATGTTTAGCAATATGGAGGATCCGTCTAAGCTCGGTCCCTTTATGGCGATCTCTCTGCTCGCGACTTTGTATGGCGCATTGATTGCGAATCTCATCTGCCTACCTGTTGCAGATAAACTTCAGCTCAAACTCGAAGAAGAAGATGTCTGCCGGGCTCTTGTAATCGACGGAGTGATGCAAATCCGCGAAGCGAAAAGTCCTGCGGTCGTTCGTGAAATGCTTGTTGCTTATCTGCCGATCAAGCATCGCGAAGCCATGGCGGCGGCGTAGTTATGGCACGCAAAAAAGGGGGCGGACATGGCGGCGGGGGTCACGGCTGGTTCGTGACTTTTGCCGATCTCATGGGACTGTTGATGAGCTTCTTCGTCATGCTCGTTGCGTTCTCAACCCAAGATCAAGCGAAAATGAAACTGGTTGCCGGATCAATGAAGGATGCATTCGGCATGCAGATCAAAAACCAGTTTGCTTCGATGATCGAAATGGACGGCACACCCACAAAGCCTTTTTTGAAAAATGCTAAATTCCTTCCGCCTGAAAATGGAACCGACCAAGCAGGTCCCGTTGTCGGTGAAAAGCGAATGGAAGGGCTCGATCTTGCCACCAATGACCGCACCTTTGCTCTTGCCGCTGCTACGCTTCGGCAAGCGATTGCAGATATGCCGGAACTGACCGAGATTTCTAAAAATCTCATCATCCAAGAGACGAAAGACGGCCTCGATGTAGCGCTCGTTGACCAATCGGGCCGCTCCATGTTCCCCGACGGATCGCTCGAGCCCTTACCCTTTGTGAAAGATGCACTGATCAAATTGGCGGGTCCGATCCGGAAATTATCGAACCGGATCGCGATCACCGGACACACGGCCCGTCCGGTGGCGGGCCAGACAGGAGAAGCCTCGCCTTGGGATTTGTCGATTGGCCGCGCCGCCGCTGTCCGTGCAATTTTGTCAGAGGCAGGTCTGCCTAAGGAGCGTTTTGCCTCGATCGCGGGAAAAGCCGATACGGAGCCGCTGTTCCCAGATAATCCCACGCTGGCGGCCAATCGGCGGATTGATATCCTCTTGCTCAGGGAGCCCCCGCCACTTCCGATCCAGAAGAAATTTTGATTTTTCTCTGCCTTGCAAGGCTGGATCAACTCGGTTAGCAAACTTCCTGCGAGCTGAAGATGGGCGCAACGGAGCCTTAGAATGACCTATGTCGTCGTCGAAAACTGCATCAAGTGCAAATATATGGACTGCGTCGAGGTCTGTCCGGTTGATTGTTTCTATGAAGGCGAGAATATGCTCGTCATTCACCCTGATGAATGTATCGATTGCGGTGTTTGCGAGCCCGAATGCCCGGCCGAGGCGATTAAGCCCGATACCGAGTCTGGCTTGGAATCTTGGCTCAAGCTCAATGCCGATTACGCCAAACAATGGCCAAATGTGACCATCAAGCGTGATGCCTTGCCAGAGGCCAAAGAGTTTGACGGTAAGGCCGATAAACTGGCTCTCTTTTCCGCAAAGCCGGGTCAGGGCGACTGATCCGATCCGCTCTTTAGACGGCAATTTCACGATAAAGCTTGGAAATAGTTAGATTTTCTGGTATATACAGAAAGTCCCGCTTGTGGGGCGGAGTTTCGGTTCATTTGATCGGATAGAGCAGCCCCTTCCCCAACTCCCCGGTTAGGAACACCCCTCGGAGCAAGAGGTAGGGAAAATTTTTGTTGCGGTGACCCCTGAGTGAAATGCACCGGGGTTCACGGACAAAAATCAGCTTTAACATCCCGGTCTCGCCGCGTTCGGCGCAAAGAAAGAGAAAGATCGCGTCATCATGACGACAACTTCAAAGAAGACGACCAAAGGCCATGGTTTCAAAACAGGCGAGGCCGTTGTTTACCCGACCCATGGTGTCGGCCGCATCAAATCGATCGAAGTGCAGGAAGTCGCCGGCTTCAAATTGGAGCTTTTTGTCATTTTCTTTGAAAAAGATAAAATGACCTTGCGCGTTCCCGTGTCGAAGGCGCCGTCCGTCGGGATGCGTAAATTGTCTGAAACCGCGATTATCACAAAGGCACTCGAGACCGTGACCGGCCGCGCGCGTATCAAGCGCACGATGTGGTCACGTCGCGCGCAGGAATATGAAGCGAAGATCAATTCCGGTGATCTTATTCAAATTGCCGAAGTCGTTCGCGATCTTTATCGCTCCGAAGCGCAGCCTGAACAGTCTTACTCTGAACGTCAGCTTTATGAAGCAGCGCTTGATCGGTTGGTCCGCGAAGTTGCAGCCGTGAATGCGTCGACTGAAAATGAAGCTCTCAAATTGATCGAGCAGCAACTGGCGAAATCACCGAAGCGCAGCAAGGCTGCAGAGGTGGAAGCCGAAGCTGAAGCGGAGTCAGATACCGATCTTGATCAGGAAGAAGCGGCGTAATCGCCAGACGGTCTTTGTCAAATTCAATCAATCAGGGGCGTTTTTACGCCCCTTTTTGTTTTTTGAATTTTTGATTCAATCGGCGGTGATCAATTTGTAGTTCATGCCGCTTTTGATTTTTGGACGATCAAGTCCATTCACAATCAAAAACCGATCAAGTGGGCGATCCACACCACGCATTTGTGCGATCAGTTTTTCGATCGTATCGCTTTCAGACGCGAGGGCCGTGGTCAGACGAAGGGGTCGGAGCGCCTCACGTTCTTCCGCCCGTAAGGACCGAAAACTTTTGATCGATTCTAAAAATTGCCGATCAAGCTCAGGCGTGAATGTTTTTGTAGCGAAGATAAAGCGATATAAATCCGAACCTTTTCGAATGGCTGCAAATCGGAAAGACCATTCTGAATTCGTACCCAGGCCAGTGGCGCTGCTTAATCCATTGATGAGCGTTTCTTCTATCTGTTCGATCTTGACGCTTTCAATCCATCCTTTTTCAAGCGATGCCATTGGTGATTGATCAGACTGAATAACATCAAATCGCATGGCCGTTGTGCCATTCATATCGAGGCCCAAAAGCGCTTCTGTTGTATTCTCTAGTTTGAGCAGAGGCGGTGCTGTGAAGGCAAAATCGAAGCGTGGATGAATGAATTGACGATCGCGAACGACACCGCCTGAAGGATCTTCGCCATAAGTGAGACCTTCAAGCGCTTCGAGATAATGATTCCGATCTGCTTCCATAGGTTCACTTCTCGCGACATCGCGTGCCGTGACCAAAGCCGCAGAAATCCGTTGCGGTGTTGCCGGATGAGAAGACAGAAAAGTCATTCTACGACCGGCTTGAGACAGTGTTTGAAAATTTGATAGTCTTGACATTGACGACAAGAAGCGTGCCGCCCCATAGGGATCATAACCTGCTTTCGCGATGGTTTTGATACCGATTTCATCTGCTTCTAATTCTTGCGCGCGTGAAAAACTGGCACGTAAAAATTGAAGAGACTCCGCATTATTGTCTTCATTCAGAGCCAATCCTTCAGGCAAAGATCGGGCAAGCTTTTCGAGCTCCGCTCTTTTGAGCGCGTGATTGGCTGTGACATGGGCGACTTCATGAGCGATGACAGCCGCCACTTCCGACGTATCATTCGCGAGCGCGAGAAGGCCTCGTGTCACATAGAGCTCACCATTTGGAAGAGCGAAGGCATTGGGAGAAGATGAATTCAAAATTGTGATGCGGTATTTTTGGCTTGGATCATCACTGGCTGCCACAACGCGATCAACAATCATACGAATTTCACTGCGCAAAGAGTCGCGCGCCTGATATTCGCCACCAAACATATAAATGAGGGTGGCGCGTTCTTCCGTTAAGGCCCTTTCAGGAATTCCTGTGGGGATCGAAGCAAGCGGCCGCGAGTCATGCCCGGGTCCCGTGACACAAGCGGCGATCGGAAGTGAAACGAGAAGGATCAGGCACAAACGCGCGATGAACGCCAAAAGCGTTTGGTCCCCGGACCTGTGCTTCCAAGATTTCATCATCCGCGCCGTCATCAAACCAGCTCTTGATTCATCCTGCCGAAAATCTCGAACAGGAAGCTCTCTTTATGCTCTAGATGATGATCGATAAAAATGAATAAAAATCCAAATATACCCCCCGCTGTAAACTCGGGCGGTCTATGTTAAGACGCCTTCCGACGGTCCCGTAGCTCAGCAGGATAGAGCGGCGGTTTCCTAAACCGTAGGTCGGATGTTCGAGTCATCCCGGGATCGCCACTTTTTGATCAGGATCAAAACCAATCAAAAGCGCCCGGTCGAACACTCACGCAGCGGTCTTTTGCTTTATTTTTTCGATTTCTTCTTTGAGATGGAGCTTTTTGCGCTTGAGTTCTTTGAGCTTGATTTCATTCGAGGCGGGGTGATTGCGTTCCCCTTCGATTTCACGCTCAAGCGCCCGATGGCGGCGAGTGAGTTCAACGAGATGCGACTCTATCGACATTCCGCTCCTCCTATAGAGACCGATTACGAATCCGGTCGTCATCAGTGTGTCACAAAATCCTCTTCTGTCGAGCGCCACTTTCAAACACGCATTTCGATGCGGCGCACAATTCCTTGCAAAGGGTTGAAGACATTTATCTTCCCTTCGCCTTGCAAGGTGAAACCACTCTCTGGCATAAATATGGCCATAGGCTTGCGGATCCGGAACAGAAAAAACCATGACTGATTCGTCCGGTTCACCGCCGCCCTCCGAGCTCAATGAAGATGAGCTCCGCGCCGAGCTGCAGCAACTCCGTATTGAACACAAAGACATCAGTGATGCTGTCGAAGCGCTTGAAGCGATTGGTCAGGCGGATCAACTCCAGATCCGGCGATTTAAGCGCCGTAAGCTTCTTTTAAAAGATCGGATCCGGCGAATTGAGGATCAATTGACGCCCGATATCATTGCGTGAAATGTCTCCTCGCCCCTTGCCAGTCATCAAGCTTCGGGCGATAGGCTGATTTCGATTTTTAGCGCCTCGAGGCCGATGACATGACAGACTCTCAGACGCCTGTGGCGATCATCATGGGTAGCCAATCCGATTGGACCACGATGAGTCACGCTGCCGATACTTTGAAGGCATTGGGCATCGGCCACAAATCCATGATCGTGTCAGCGCATCGAACGCCTGATCGGCTTTATCAATTCGCAAAGTCGGCGCGTGATGAAGGCTATAAGGTCATTATTGCCGGTGCAGGTGGCGCCGCGCATTTACCCGGCATGACAGCCGCGATGACATCTTTGCCTGTTTTCGGTGTGCCCGTGGAATCAAAAGCTTTGTCCGGTCAGGACAGTCTTCTTTCCATCGTTCAAATGCCCGCGGGGATTCCGGTGGGAACTTTGGCGATTGGCAAGGCCGGCGCGATCAATGCGGCATTACTGGCGGCCGCGGTTCTTGCTCTTCAAGATAAAGGCTTGGCAAAGCGTCTTGATGAATGGCGCGCGCGGCAGACGGCGACGGTTGCCGAAACACCATCGGCTGAGACCTAAGACCCGTGCTGAAACCCGGACAGATGATTGGCATTTTGGGTGGAGGCCAACTCGCGCGGATGATGGCGCTGGCAGCAGCCCCCTTGGGTTTGAAATGCCATATCTATGCACCGGAAGGCGATAATCCGGCCTTTGATGTGGCAGCGGCAAAAACAATTGCTCCTTATGAGGACCATGCCGCGCTCGAGCGCTTCGCCCGCGCGGTTGATGTCGTCACCTATGAATTTGAAAATGTTCCCGCGAAAACGGCCGAGATCCTCTCGTCTCTCGTTGATGTCCTTCCGCAACCTCGCGCGCTCGAGACCACACAAGACCGCTTGATTGAAAAAAGATTCATTCGGGATCTCGGGCTTGCGGTGCCTGAATTCGTCGCCGTCGATTCCTCTGACAGCTTGTCCAAAGCGGTGGCGCAATTGGGTCGGCCCTCTGTGCTGAAAACGAGACGCTTCGGATATGATGGCAAGGGCCAGGTCATTATCAAGCCTGAGACGAATTTGGATGAAGCCTGGGCTGGAATCGGAGAATCTCCTGCCATTTTGGAGCAATTTATTCCGTTCGAGCGCGAAGTTTCGGTCATCGCAGCGCGGAATGTTTCGGGCGAGGTCGTAACCTATGATGTTTGCGAGAACCGCCACGCCCATCATATTTTGGCGGAAACCACGTTGCCGGCCCGCATTTCGGCGATGACCGAGCAGGCCGCAAAAGATGCCGCGAGTCGGATCGGTGCGGCTTTGAATTACGTCGGCGTCTTTGCGGTCGAGTTTTTCGTAGGCGGATCGGGTTCAGAAGAGCGGCTTTTGGTCAATGAAATAGCCCCTCGCGTCCATAATTCAGGCCATTGGACGATTGATGGCGCGGAAACATCCCAATTTGAACAGCATATTCGGGCGATTTCAGGCTGGCCCTTGGGAAGCGTGAAGCGGATCGGGCGGATCGAAATGCGAAATTTGATCGGCGCGGAGAGTGATCGCTGGCATGATCTCGTCGCCGAGCCAGGCCTCCATGTCCACCTCTACGGCAAGGCCGAAAGCCGCGCTGGGCGTAAAATGGGACATGTGACCCGGGTCACGATCTAAGTCTCGGAAGCGACTCATGTTTTCGCGATTTTTTGCCGATTCCCTCGTGGACAGGCCTGCGGCTTTCTGTTAGAGACCCCCTCTCATGGCCGCTTTGGCCTCTGAAATTCAGCCAAAACCTATTTAGGTTTAAACCCTCGGGGAAATGACGCGTGCAGGTTCTCGTCCGTGACAACAATGTCGATCAAGCGCTGAAAGCGCTCAAAAAGAAGATGCAACGTGAAGGCATCTTCCGTGAAATGAAACTCCGCGGCCATTATGAAAAGCCTTCTGAAAAGCGCGTTCGTGAAGAAGCGGAAGCGGTTCGTCGTGCACGTAAATTGACCCGCAAGAAATTGCAGCGTGAAGGCCTCTTGCCAGCCACCAAGCCGAAGAGCCCGGCACGCTAAGGTTATCCCTCATCGGATGATCATCTTTTTGGGCGTTCCTTCTGGGGCGCCCTTTTTGATTCAGGGCTTGAGCGTTTTGAAGTTTCGTGTCCTTGCGTCAGCACATAGAAATTTCTACGATAGACTTACGTTGTTTGTGATTTCGACACTCATCAAATTTCGGACAGACCAATGAAACAGACAGATGTCTTTTCTCGCTCTCTCATTGTGGGCTCACTCTGCGTGGTGCTTGCAGCGTGCTCAACAACAGGCACGCCCACGCCGGGCCCCATCGTTTCTGTTGCGGAAATGGATAAGGATCTCGATACCGCGAAAGTGAATATCGAGTCGCTGACAGCGGTGATCGAGAGCAATCCGAAAGATGCGGCTGCATATAATACGCGCGGCGCTGCTTATGCGCGAATCGGAAAATATATCGAAGCTGAAAATGATTTTTCAAAAGCGATCGAATTAAGGCCGGGCTATGCAGCCGCCTATACAAATCGGGCGCTTGCTTATCGCCAAACAGGTCAAGATGATTTGGCGCTCAATGATTTCAATCGTGCGATTTTATCGAGTAATTCTTATGGCGCCGCCTATCTCGGACGCGGCAATCTTTATCGCGCCTTAAACAAGTTCCCCGAAGCAATTGCGGATTTGACGCAAACGATCAAACTCAATCCGGAGTCAGCACAAGCCTATCATGCGCGTGGTCTGATTTTTCAAAAACAAGGGCTGCATAAAAAAGCCACGAATGATTTTGACGCTGCAATTGATCGCGACCCCTTTGTTGCCGCGCCCTATCTCGCGCGCGGACAAAGTCTGATTGTTCTTGGCAAATATGATTCCGCCATCGAAGACTTCAATGCGTGCCTGAATGTGAACGCTGATCTTGTTGATGGTTGGCTGGGTCTTGGACAGGCCAATGAAAAGAAGGGCACGAAAGATGCGGCTATCGAAGCTTATAATCGCGCACTTGCCGTTGACGTGAACAACGCCGCCGCGCGTGAAGCGCTTGCCCGGTTAAACGGCGAAACAAAAAGCGAAAGCGGCTTTTTCAAAAAGCTTTTCTGATCAGAAATAAAAAAGAGCCAGAACTAATCATGTTCTGACTCTTTATTGTATCAATGCGCCAAAGCCTTGTTGATGTCTTCGACCATTTTCTTGGCATCCGCGAAGAGCATGAGCGTATTGTCCTTAAAGAACAACTCGTTCTCGACACCCGCATAGCCTGAACCCATACCACGTTTGATGAAAAGAACCGTTTTTGCCTTCTCGACATCAAGAATTGGCATGCCAAAAATTGGTGATTGCGGATCGGTTTTCGCCGCCGGATTGGTCACGTCATTTGCACCAATGACGAAAGCAACATCGGCTTGTGCGAATTCAGAATTGATATCTTCAAGCTCGAAGACTTCATCATAAGGCACATTCGCTTCAGCGAGCAGCACATTCATATGACCAGGCATACGACCGGCAACCGGATGAATGGCATATTTGATTTCGACGCCTTCCTTTTTGAGAAGGTCAGCCATTTCACGCAAAGCATGCTGTGCCTGCGCAACCGCCATGCCGTAACCCGGAACAATGATCACGCTTGAGGCATTCTTCATCATGAAAGCCGCATCATCTGCTGACCCTTGTTTTACTGGCCGTGTTTCAACATGACCCGCAGCACCGCTTGATGTCTCGCCGCCGAACCCGCCAAGGATTACGGAGAAGAAGGAGCGGTTCATGCCCTTACACATGATGTAAGAGAGGATCGCGCCTGAAGAGCCGACCAAAGCGCCCGTGATGATCAGCGCCATATTCGAGAGCGTGAAGCCGATGCCAGCGGCCGCCCAACCCGAATAAGAATTGAGCATCGACACGACGACCGGCATATCCGCGCCACCAATCGGAATGATGATCAGAATTCCGAGCAGCAAGGCAACAAGTGTGATCAACCAGAAGAAGATCGTGTTTTGTGAGATCATGAACAAGATGATCAACACAACAAGACCTACAGCCAGCGCGATGTTGATGAGATGGCGGCTTGGCAGCATGATCGGTTTGCCGCTCATATTGCCGTTCAATTTCAAAAACGCGATGATTGAACCGGTAAAGGTAATCGCACCAATCGCGACACCAAGCGACATTTCAACAATGCTTGCGATTTTGATTCCGCCTGCCGGTGTTGTGATGTGAAACGCGTCAGGAGCATAAAGCGCACCGGCGGCAACAAACACTGCAGCGAGACCGACAAGCGAATGGAAGAACGCGACGAGTTGCGGCATCGCTGTCATCGCAATACGACGCGCGAGAATCGCACCAAAGCCGCCGCCAACAGCAAGACCGATGAGCAAGAGTGCCCAGCCGGTCAGGCCTGCAGGAGGGGCAACAAGGAGCGTGGTGATCATGGCAATCGCCATGCCGATCATGCCTGCAAAATTACCTTGGCGTGATGTGGCCGGCGATGAAAGCCCGCGCAATGCGAGAATGAACAATACGCCGGAAACAAGATAGAGAAGGGCTGCGATATTGCCGGACATGGGCTTATCCCTTCTTCTTATACATAGCGAGCATGCGTTGGGTCACAAGGAACCCACCGAAAATATTCACACTTGCAAGGATCAAAGCGCCAAGTCCAAAAAGACGTGCAGGTAACGCGCCATCTTCACCGGCTGTTGTCGCATCAACACCAATCGCAAGAAGCGCACCGACAACAATCACGGATGAAATCGCGTTCGTCACCGACATCAAAGGCGTGTGCAAGGCAGGCGTCACCGCCCACACAACAAAATAGCCGACGAACACAGCGAGAATGAAAAGCGCGAATTCGAAAACGAAGGGATCAATCGCACCACCGCTTGCCCCATGCGCCGCAGCGCCTGCAAGAGATCCGGCTTGGGTCGCAAGACCTTGCGCGATATCGGCAAGATCTTTAGCGGCATCGGCAAGAGCCGCCGCTTTGTCATGCAGCATTTGAGCGGTGTCGGTCGCCATGCGAGACTCCGTTAAATTAGGATTTTGGCTGGAAATTCGGATGGACAACAGACCCGTCGCGCGTCAGCAAAGTCGCTTTGACAAGTTCATCATCCCAATTGGGAGCAAGTGTCTTTTCTTTCTTGTCGATCATTGTCTCAAGAAAGGCGAAGAGATTTTTTGCGTAAAGCGCTGAGGCACTCGCAGCGATTCGACCGGGTAAATTGACTGGCCCCAAAATCGAAACACCATTTTCAGTCACAATCGTTTCGCCCGCCTTTGAGAGCGCAACGTTGCCACCGCGTTCAACCGCGAGATCCACAATCACTGAACCCGCGCGCATCGATCTCACCATCTCTTCGCTGACAAGTTTCGGCGCTGGACGACCGGGAATCAAAGCCGTGGTGATCACGATGTCTTGCTTGGCGATATGCGAGGCAACCAGTGCGGCTTGTTTTGCTTGATACTCGGCCGACATTGGCTTTGCGTAGCCTGCAGCCGTCTCAGCCTGTTTGAATTCGTCATCCTCGACCGCAATAAATTTGGCGCCAAGCGAGGCGACTTGTTCTTTCGCAGCCGGACGCACATCGGTCGCCGTTACAATTGCGCCAAGACGGCGCGCGGTGGCAATCGCCTGAAGGCCGGCAACGCCCGCGCCCATCACGAAGACCTTTGCCGCCGGAACCGTACCGGCCGCCGTCATCATCATGGGCATGCCACGCCCATAGGCGGAGGACGCATCAATCACAGCCCGGTAACCGGCCAAATTGGCCTGGCTCGAGAGGACGTCCATAACTTGCGCGCGGGTAATGCGGGGCATCAATTCCATCGAAAAGGCCGAAAGCCCCGCCTTGGCCATCGAAGCAAGCGCTTCCGGCGAATCATAGGGGTCCATGACCGCGAGGACGAGCGCACCTTTAGGCATCAACGCCATTTCGCCTTCGGTCGGGCGCCGAACCTTTAAAACAACCGCTGCATCCGCGAGCGTTTCTTTCGCGGATGAGGCGATATTGGCGCCCGCTGCGGTAAATTCCGCATCCGGAATGCCCGAATTCTTGCCTGCGCCGGCCTCAACCGACACTGTGGCACCGAGTCCGATGAGTTTCTTGATGGTTTCCGGCGTCGCCGCGACACGAGTTTCGAGGGCGGCGGTTTCGGAAATGACGGCGATTTTCATGGCAATCCCTGTCTGTCTCGATCGATCCGGTGGATGAAGACTGTCTGAGCCAAACGGCTCAAGACACCAATTGGATCAGATCAGGGTGAGCGCCATGACCACCAAAAGAGCCGTAACGGCAATCGTGCCCCATTTTACGAAGCCGACAAAGCGACCATAGGTACGCTCATGTTCATTATAATCCATTCCGGACGCGGCGTGATCGTGGCTGGCCATGAAAAACCTCATTTTTCTGGGATTGAACACTTTCCTGATCCTCTATCGCATCAAGCGCGTCCGATCAATGTAAGCGTGAGCAAAAGCTTTTTGTCGAAACTGCATGACAGACCATGCGTGTCATGCGAGGAAACAAAAGCGAGCCAGGGAGCTTCTCACTCATGCGCCTTCTCTTTCTCGGCGATATTGTGGGCCGATCAGGACGAAATGCCGTTCTTGACGCGCTTCCCGGATTACGTCGCCGCTGGGATCTCGATTGCGTGGTGATCAATGGCGAGAACGCCGCTGGCGGCTTTGGCATCACCGAGGCGATTTGTAACGATCTTCTCGACGCCGGCGCCGACGCAATTACGCTCGGAAATCACTCTTTTGATCAGCGAGAGGCACTGGTTTTTATCGAACGCCAGCCAAAATTGCTGCGGCCGATCAATTATCCCGCAACAACGCCCGGACGGGGCGCCACTATGATTGAAACCGAGTCCGGCGCCCGTGTTCTCGTCGTCAACGCCATGGCGCGGCTTTATATGGACGCGCTCGATGATCCTTTTGCGGCAGTCGATCGGGTGGTGACGGAAGCGCCCTTGGGCCAGATGTCCGACGCGATTTTGATTGATTTTCATGGCGAGGCCACGAGCGAGAAACAGGCCATGGGCCGCTATCTTGATGGTCGGGTATCACTCGTTGTTGGCACCCACACCCATGTGCCGACCTCTGATCACCGGATTTTGCCGGGCGGCACCGGCTATCTATCGGATGCGGGGATGTGCGGCGACTATGACTCGATCCTCGGGATGGCGCATGAGGAGGCGGTGCGTCGTTTCGTTGAAAAAACACCGGGTGCTCGGCTTGAGGCCGCCGATGGCGAAGGCACACTTTCAGGTATTGCAATCGAGACGGATGATGAAACGGGCCTCGCGGTTGAGATCGCACCAGTGCGGATCGGGCCAGGGCTCGCGCCCGCTCTGCCCGAGTTTTGGGAAGGGTGACTTTTTCCCGTAAGTCTTTTCTTTCTAAAGGCAGAGTTCTATAAGCGCGCCGGATTTCTGTGATGGATCGAAAGCGATCCTTAACGAGCAAGTGGTGACTCATGGCCGGGCATTCCCAGTTTAAAAATATCATGCATCGCAAGGGCAAGCAGGATGCGATGCGTTCGAAAATGTTTTCGAAGCTGGCGCGTGAAATCACGGTCTCGGCGAAAATGGGATTACCTGATCCCAATATGAATCCGCGTTTGCGCGCCGCAATCCAAGCCGCACGCGCTGAAAATATGCCGAAGGATAATATTGAGCGTGCGATTAAGAAAGCGCTTGGCGGCGATTCCGAAAATTACGAAGAAATCCGTTATGAAGGCTATGCACCCGGCGGCGTCGCTGTCGTGATCGAAGCTTTGACCGATAATCGCAACCGCACAGCTTCCGAAGTGCGTTCTTATTTTACAAAAGCAGGCGGCTCGCTTGCGGAAACGGGTGCTGTGTCATTCATGTTTGACCGCGTCGGCGTTGTTGAATTTGATGTCAAAGTCGCGGGCGAAGATCAAATGATGGAAGCGGCAATTGAAGCCGGCGCCGATGATGTTGCCTCGTCAGAAGATGGACATGAGATTGTCACCGCAATGGAATCTTTGCGTGATGTCGCAAAGGCTTTGGAAGATAAATTTGGCGAACCGCGCAAAGCCGGCCTTGTTTGGCGGCCGCAAAACATGATTGCGGTTGATGATGAGGCGGGCGAGAAAATCATGAAACTGCTCGACACATTGGAAGAAAATGACGATGTGCAGCGCGTATTTTCAAATGCTGAATTTTCTGACGCATTGATCGCCAAGCTTGGCGGATAAAATGGCTTTACGCATCCTCGGTATCGATCCCGGTCTTCGCAATATGGGCTGGGGATTGATTGCGCAGGAGGGATCAAAACTTTTATTTCTCGCCTGTGGCACAATCAAATCGGACGAGAAGCAAGCGCTCTCGGTAAGATTGAAACAGCTTCACGATGGCTTGCGTGAAATCGTTGCCACTTACACGCCGGATGAAGCCGCGGTTGAAGAAACTTTCGTCAACAAAGATGCCCGCGCGACTTTGAAGCTCGGTCATGCGCGAGGGGTTGCCCTTCTCGTCCCCGCACTTGCCGGACTATCAGTTGCTGAATATGCGCCTAATCTGATCAAGAAGACCATTGTCGGAGCTGGGCATGCCGATAAGGATCAGATTCATATGATGGTGAAAGTGCTGTTGCCGAAATCGGACGCAAAGACACCTGACGCCGCTGACGCGCTTGCGATTGCTTTAACTCATGCACAACATCGAGGGTTGGCGCAGCGGCTCAAAGCGTGACAGGCCCATCATTTCTGTTGGTCCAAGATCAAAAACCCGCTGTTGAGGCGCCCGAATCCCATTATAGTTTGAATCGTTTTCGGCCGGAGACCTTAAAATGTATCAGCCGCCGCATTTTAGTGAAGACAGTCCGCTTGCGATGCAGGGCCTGATCCGCGCCTTCCCGCTTGGGCTTTTGATCACGAGCGGTGACGCAGGAGTTACGGCTAATCCGATCCCTTTCATTCTTGATCTCGAAGCGAGCGAACAGGGCGTGCTCCGTTGCCATGTCGCGCGCGCGAATAGTCAATGGAAAGAGATTGGTGAAGGACTTGATGCGCTCGTCGTTTTCCAAGGTGCGCAGCATTATGTGCATCCCGGTTGGTATGAAACCAAACGCGAGACTGGCAAAGTCGTGCCGACTTGGAATTATGCGATGGTACAGGTTAAAGGTCGCGCTCGCGCGATCGAGCAGGCGCCCTGGATTGCCCGCCAAATCCGCGACCTTACAGAAATGATGGAAGGCGCTTATCCAAAGCCTTGGGCTGTTGATGATGCGCCTGCACCCTATATTGATGCTCAAATTCGCGGCATTGTCGGTATTGAAATTACGATCACGGCGATGATGGGTAAATGGAAAGTCAGTCAAAATCGCAGTGAAGCCGATCGTGAGGGTGTCGTTGAAGGATTGCGCGCGCATCAAGATCAAGAAGCTCACGATATGGCCATGCTCGTGGAAGAAAAGCTGCGCCTTAAAGGCATCGGGGCTACACCATGATCGGTAAGCTCAAAGGCGTTATCGATGGTGTTGGTGAAGATCATGTCATCATCGATGTTCAAGGCGTTGGTTATGTTGTGCAAGCCTCATCGCGTACATTGCAGGGTCTCCATAATGGCGAAGCGGTGACGCTTTTTATCGAAACGCAAGTGCGTGAAGATGCCATTCGACTGTTTGGTTTTACAACGGAACAAGAGCGCGAGTGGTTTCGTCTTCTTCAAAGCGTGCAAGGCGTTGGAGCAAAAGTCGCGCTTGCAATTTTATCGATTTTATCTGGCAATGAGATTGCCACAGCGATTGGTACACAAGATAAAGCGATGATCGGGCGTGCGCCGGGCGTGGGTCCAAAACTCGCGCAACGGATTGTCACCGAACTCAAAGATAAATCTCCTGCTTTAACGGCGATTGATTTGGGTCTTTCAACGCTTGCAACATCAGTTGCTGAACGTGCGGCACCGAAGCCGGTTGCCGATGCGATCTCAGCGCTTGCCAATCTTGGCTATCCGCAAGCCTCCGCCATGAGTGCGATTGCTGCGGCGGTGAAAGCCTTAGGTGACGGTGCTGAAACCTCAGCGCTTATTCGCCAAGGCTTGAAGGAGTTAGCGAAGTGACGCGTCCTGGCCTGATGACATCTGAAAAACGCGAAGATGATCTTGATACATCTCTGCGTCCATTGGTGCTTGATGATTTCACTGGACAGGCAGCCGCGCGTGCCAATTTGAAAGTGTTTATTGAAGCGGCAAAAGCTCGGAAAGACGCGTTAGATCATGTGCTTTTCGTCGGTCCACCCGGTTTGGGCAAGACAACGCTCGCTCAAATTGTCGCGCGCGAACTGGGTGTTAATTTTCGCTCGACATCCGGCCCTGTCATTGCGAAAGCCGGTGATCTTGCGGCGCAGCTTACCAATCTCGAAGAGCGTGATGTTCTTTTCATCGATGAAATTCATCGCCTCAATCCATCGGTAGAAGAAATTCTTTATCCGGCGATGGAAGATTTTCAACTTGATCTGATTATTGGTGAGGGGCCTGCCGCGCGTTCTGTCAAAATCGATTTGGCAAAATTCACGCTAGTGGGCGCGACCACCCGCGCAGGTCTTCTAACAACACCTTTGCGTGATCGCTTCGGTATTCCGATCCGCTTGAATTTCTACACAGTTGAGGAGCTTGATTTAATTGTCAGGCGCGGTGCGCGTGTATTGGGTGTTCCGATGACCGATGATGGCGCAAATGAAATTGCACGCCGTGCGCGCGGTACGCCACGCATTGCTGGTCGACTGTTACGACGTGTGCGTGACTTTGCCATCGTTGATGGCGTTGCTGCGGTGACGCGTGAAGTTGCCGATAAAGCGCTGCGCATGCTTGATGTCGACGCGATTGGTCTTGATATTATGGATCAACGCTATCTCAATCTTGTTGCCACAAGTTTTGGCGGTGGTCCGGTGGGTATCGAAACGATCGCCGCTGCCTTGTCTGAACCGCGTGATGCGATCGAAGACATTATCGAACCCTATCTCATTCAGCAGGGTTTCTTACAAAGAACACCACGTGGACGCGTTTTGACCGCTCCGGCTTTCAAACATCTCGGCCTTGCGGAGCCTAAACGCGAATTGCCGCAATTTGGTTTGTTTACGGATGAGGACTGAAATGATGGGAACAAACAACTCCCATCATCTCGCAATCCGCGTCTATTATGAAGACACAGATTTTTCAGGCGTTGTCTATCACGCCTCTTATCTTCGTTTTCTCGAGCGCGGGCGCACGGAAACGTTACGCGCGCGTGGCATTGATCAAGCGGCTTTATATGGTGATGGTGGCGCGGGCGCTTTGTCTTTCGCAGTTCGCCATATGAAAATTGACTGGCTGAAGCCAGCACGGATGGATGATGTCGTTAGTGTTGAAACACAGATCGGTGCGATCAAAGGTGCCTCGCTCACGCTTCATCAGCGCATTCGTCGTGGCGAAGAGATCTTAATGACGGCTGAGGTTTTGGTGGCCTTGGTTGCAGACGGTAAGCCCGCTCGCATGCCCCCCGCTCTCCGCGCCAAGCTTTAGCCGAATGATAGCTTTTAGCCTCATCGTAACACTCCGTTAACATTGATGATGTCTGAACAGATTTGATTGAATCAGATCGATCTGGCGATGGGGGCTTGGCCCTTGTTTTGCCGGATTTGAGCGGCATGGCCGACGGCTCTGGTAAAGGCGGCCCGTGAGGACAGGACATCACGCATGGAATCGACAGAAATCATTGCTAATGGTGTTGCAGCGGCAACAAGCGACATCACGCTCTGGAGCATGTTCTGGCAGGCGGCCTTTGTTGTTAAGCTTGTGATGCTGGGACTCGTGGCTGCATCCGTATGGTGCTGGGGCATCATCATCGACAAGTCTTTGCTTTATGCGCGCACCCAATCGGCGATGGACCGGTTTGAGGATGTGTTTTGGTCAGGTCGCTCGCTTGATGAGCTTTATGATTCCCTCAAAGATACAAATACCAATGATATGGCCGCTGTCTTCATGGCAGCGATGGGCGAATGGAAACGGTCTCTACAGGCCAATGCGGCATCATTCATGAATCTCACCCAACGCATCGACAAAGTTTTGGATGTGACGATCCAACGCGAAGTCGGACGGCTTGAGTCAAAGCTTCTTGTGCTTGCAACGATTGGCGCGGCCTCGCCCTTTATCGGTCTCTTCGGAACCGTATGGGGGATTATGACGGCGTTCCGCGGCATTGCGGCTTCGAAAAATACATCGCTGGCCGTTGTTGCACCGGGTATCGCGGAAGCGCTCTTCGCTACCGCGATTGGCCTTTTCGCTGCGATCCCTGCCGTCATTGCTTATAACTGGTTGCAATCGCGCGCGGCGAAGCAGCAGGCTCGACTCGAGGCTTTTGCTGATGAGTTCTCGGCTATTCTTTCACGCCATGTCGATCAGCGGATCGGCGGCTGAGGAAGGGATTTAATCCATGGCGATGGCAACAGCAGGCGCAGGGGGTGGAGGCGGTCGCAGACGACGCGGCGGTCGTCGGCATCGGCCTATGGCCGACATCAATATGACACCCTTCATCGATGTGATGTTGGTGCTCCTCATCATCTTCATGGTGGCTGCACCGATGTTGACCACGGGTGTACCGCTCGATTTGCCTCAGACAGGGGCTGCGGCACTCAATGTCGACAAGCAGCCGCTCATCGTGTCGCTAAAGGCTGATGGTAAACTTTATTTGATGGATACAGAGACAAATATCAGCGAGCTCGTGCCGAAGCTGCAAGCGATTGCCAAGACCGGACCAGAAGAGCGAATTTTTGTCCGCGGCGATAAATCGATTTCCTATGGCAAGGTTGCTGAAGTGATGGCCGCGCTGACCGCTGCAGGATACAAGAAAGTCGCGCTCGTTAACGAACCCCTGCAATCGAAATGACGGAAGGCGCAAGGTGAAGATCAATTGGTCCGAACCTGGAATTCCGCTCTCCGCCGCGATCCACGCGGCGCTTTTGCTTGCGACATTGATTGCCTTCACTTCGGCCCCCAATTTTGAAGAGCAGCCTGAATCAATCGCCGTTGACATGATCACAACGGATGAACTGACTGCGCTCACAAAGGGTGATAAGACGGCAAAAACTGTAAAGCCCGACGCGAAGATCAAAGTCGATAAGCAATCGGATCAACCGGCACCAAAGCCGGATTCAGGTGAGGCGAAAAAAGATATCCCGACACCGGCGGCCAAACCGCCTGAGCCTCAACCAGAACCGAAGGCCGAAGCAAAGCCGCAAACTCCGCCGCCGCCGCAACCGACGCCGCCTGAAGTGAAGCCGCAACCTGTGCCCGAAGAGCCAAAGCCTGAGGGGTTAAAGCAAGCGCCGCCGCCAAAGCCCGAACCTCCCAAGCCGCAGCCCCCCAAATTTGAACCCGATCAATTGGCAAAGCTTCTCGATCAGCAAAAAAAGGCACAGCCGCCGAAACCATCGGACGCACCGAAAAAGCCTGAGCAAAATTTTGATCCCAATGCGCTTGAGAAATTACTGCAGTCGAAAGAAACGCCACAAAAAATGGCTTCAACCGGCACAGAAATTTCGAAAACATCAACTGCGGGCAGCGCAACCGGCACTGCGTCCAAACTCACTTTGAGTCAGCGTGATCAATTGTCCGGCCTGTTGAAGGATCAAATCGCAAAATGTTGGAGCCCCCCCGCGTGGGTGACGGGTGCCGATAATCTGCGCCCCACTATCCGTATTGGCCTGCGTGAGGATGGTTCGCTTGACGGATTACCCGCGGCGACCGACTCCTCATCCGATCCTTCCATGAAAGCGATGGAGGAAAGTGCGATCCGCGCGATCCGCCAATGCGCGCCGTTTAACATTCCGCCGCAATTCAAATCCTATTATGCGGATTGGAAAAGCCTCGCCGTCACATTCGATATGAAGGCCATGTTGTAGCAATGAATATGGTCACGAAAAACATTTCAAAGTTCAACTTTTTCAAGGAAAAGTCTCTCATGCGTTTTGCCAAATTCATCTTTGCTCTCGGTTTCATCGGCTTCGCTTTGATCACCTCACGCGATGCGCATGCGGAATTATCGATCACAGTTGATAAAGGCAATTTTCAACCGATGCCGATTGCGATTGCTGATTTCACTGGGGCAGATCCCGATGTTGCTGTTCAAATGAGCGACATCATTCGCAACAACCTGAAGCGATCAGGTGTTTTTAATCCGATTGATAAAGCAGCCTTTATTGAAAAAAATATCAATTTCGATGCCGCACCGAATTTTGCTTCATGGAAAGCGATCAACGTGCAAGCATTGGTGACTGGTCGCGTGACCAAAGACGCATCCGGTAAACTGAAAACCGAATTTCGTCTGTGGGATATTCTCGCCGGTCAACAATTGACGGGACAACAATTTGTGACAGATGCGGCTCTCAATCGTCGCGTCTCGCATATCATCTCCGATCTTGTGTATTCACGCATCACTGGTGAAAAAGGTTTTTTTGATACACGTGTCGTTTTCGTTGACGAGACGGGAACAAAAGACAAGCGCGTGAAGCGTCTTGCGATTATGGATCAAGATGGCGCCAATGCGCGTTATTTGACAGATGGCAAAGAGCTTGTCGTCACGCCACGCTTTTCGCCGACGACGCAAGAAGTTGCCTATATGGCTTTTGGTGATGGGGATCCCAAGGTTTACATCATGAACACCGAAACGCGGCAGCGTGAAGTGGTCGGTGACTTTCCCGGAATGACTTTTGCGCCACGTTTCTCGCCTGATGGTCAAAAAGTTGTGATGAGCCTCGCCAAAGGTTCAGCGTCAAATATTTATGTAATGGACTTGCGTTCGCGGTCGACGACAAGACTAACCGATACAAATGCGATTGATACATCGCCCTCTTATTCTCCTGATGGCTCACAAATCGTTTTTGAGTCTGATCGTGGGGGCTCACAACAAATCTATATCATGTCGTCATCAGGCGGTGCGGCAAAGCGTTTGTCTTTTGGTGAAGGCGCGCGTTATTCAACGCCGGTATGGTCACCCAAAGGTGATTACATTGCATTCACGCGGCAAAAGGGTGGTCAATTTGCCATTGGCATTATGAAGCCTGATGGATCGGGCGAACGTATTCTTACCGAAGGGTTTCATAATGAAGGCCCTACATGGGCGCCGAATGGTCGCTATCTGATGTTCTTCCGCGATCAGCCGGGAGCGTCCGGCGCACGTATTTATATGGTTGATACAACGGGTCGCGTGGAGAATACTGTGCCGACGCAGAATTTCAGTTCCGATCCCGCTTGGTCACCTTTGTTGAAATAAAGACACGATGACACGCCGCCTGATTTCCACCGGTTCACCTTTTGAGAAAGCCTTTGGCTATTCGCGCGCGGTGGTTGATGGCGATCTCGTATTTATTTCGGGCACTACCGGCTATGATTATAAAACAATGATCATGCCGGACGATCCGACGGAACAGACGCGCAATATTTTCAAAACCGTTGAGGCCGTATTAAAGGAAGCAGGTTCCTCAATGCACAAAATTTTGCGCGCGCAATATTTCGTGACAGATCGCAGCTTTTGCGAGCCCGTGCTTGCTGTTTGTGGCGAAGTGCTCGGTGATATTCGGCCAGCGGGTGTGGTTTATATCGTCGCCGGATTGTTGCGCCCCGAGATGAAGGTCGAAATCGAGATCACGGCGCGGATATAATTTTTGCTTTGAAACAAAAAACCCGCCGGATCGCTCCGGCGGGTTTTATATTTTGCGTGATCGTTTTGATTACGCTGCCAATTGGCGCAGCACGTAATGCAAGATACCGCCATTCTTGAAATACTCGATTTCGTCGAGCGTATCGATGCGGCAGATGACGGGAACCTTCGTCACCTTGCCTTGCGCATCGGTGATGACGAGTTCCATTTTCTGGCGCGGCTTCACGGATGTAAGCCCCGGAATTGAGACGGTCTCGTCACCTTTGAGACCGAGTGTTTTCCAACTCGTACCCTCTTCAAACACGAATGGCACAACGCCCATGCCGACAAGGTTTGAACGATGAATGCGCTCGAAGCTTTGCGCCACAACCGCGCGCACGCCTAAGAGGTTTGTACCCTTGGCCGCCCAATCACGTGATGAGCCATTGCCATATTCGACACCCGCAAAAACAACGAGTGGCGTACCTTCTTTTTCATACTGCATGGCGGCGTCATAGATTGATTGCCGCGTGCCCGACGGATAGTGAACCGTCAATCCACCTTCCGGCGTTGAACCATCGGCCTCTTTCACCATGAAGTTTTTGATGCGGATATTGGCAAATGTGCCACGCATCATCACTTCGTGGTTACCACGCCGCGTGCCATATTGATTGAAATCGGCAGGATCCACTTTATTGGCGAGAAGATATCTACCCGCCGGTGACGCTGCTTTGATCGAGCCTGCAGGAGAAATGTGATCGGTCGTGATCTTGTCGCCAAAGAGTCCAAGAATGCGTGCATTCGCGATATCGGTGACAGGCTTTGCGGTCTTGGTGATGCCCGTGAAATAGGGTGGATTCTGCACATAAGTGGACGCGCCTTCCCAAGCATAGGTTTGGCTTGTTGGCGCTTTCACCTTGCGCCAATTCACATCACCGCGGAACACATCGGCATATTTTTCTTTGAAGATTTTCTTTGTCACATTTTTCGCGATGAAACTTTCGATTTCTTTATTCGTCGGCCAAATATCTTTGAGATAAACGGGCTTGCCCTTTTTATCCGTGCCGATGGGTTCGTTCGTGAGATCAATCTGAACCGAACCCGCGAGCGCATAGGCGACAACAAGCGGCGGCGAAGCGAGATAATTCGCCTGCACGTCGGGTGACACGCGGCCTTCGAAATTGCGATTGCCTGAAATCACCGCTGCGGCAACAACACCATTGTCATTGATCGCTTTTGAAATCTCTGTCGGCAGTGGCCCTGAATTACCGATACAGGTCGTGCAGCCAAAGCCAACGAGATTAAAGCCGAGTTTGTCGAGGTCTTTTTGCAATCCCGCTTTCGCAAGATATTCCGCAACCACTTGTGAACCGGGTGCGAGCGAGGTTTTCACCCAAGGCTTCACAGTTATACCTTTTGCAACCGCATTGCGCGCCAAAAGACCCGCGCCGATCAGAACCGATGGGTTCGATGTGTTGGTGCAAGAAGTGATCGCCGCGATCACAACATCGCCATGGCCGATGTTGAAATTCTTGCCTTCGACTTTATAGCGCGCGGAAAGCGTTTCGGCCTTTTTATATTCCGCTTCCATCGCGGCGATGAAACCGGTCTTCGCATCGGTCAAAGCCACGCGACCTTCAGGACGCTTCGGACCTGCGAGCGACGGTGTTACCGAGCCAAGATCAAGTTCAAGCGTATCGGTGAACACCGGATCCGGCGAAGTCTTTGTGCGGAAGAGGCCCTGCGCTTTTGCATATTTTTCAACAAGCGCAATGCGTGCGGACTTGCGGCTTGTCATGGTAAGATAATTCAATGTCTCGCCATCAACGGGGAAGAAACCACAAGTCGCGCCATATTCGGGTGCCATATTCGCAATGGTTGCGCGATCAGCGAGTGTCATCGCGTTCAATCCGTCGCCATAAAATTCAACGAATTTATTGACCACACCTTTTTTGCGTAGCATCTGCGTGACCGTGAGTACGAGATCGGTCGCCGTGATGCCTTCTTTGAGTTTGCCTGTGAGTTTGAAACCAATCACTTCCGGCAACAACATGGATTGCGGTTGACCAAGCATCGCGGCTTCAGCCTCAATACCGCCAACGCCCCAGCCCAGCACACCCAAACCATTGACCATGGTTGTGTGTGAGTCTGTGCCGACAAGCGTGTCGGGATAAGCAAGTTCAACGGTCTGAGTGCCTGTGCGCTTTTTGATCTTTTCTTTTTTGGTCCATACGGTCTGAGCAAGATATTCGAGATTGACCTGATGGCAGATGCCGGTATCAGGCGGCACAACAGAGAAATTCTCAAACGCCTGCTGACCCCATTTCAAAAAGCGATAGCGTTCGCCATTGCGTTGATATTCGAGATCGACATTTTTCTTGAACGCTTTTGCGGAACCGAACTCATCGACAATCACCGAGTGATCGATTACGAGATCAACGGGAACAAGCGGATTGATTTTCTTTGGATCACCACCAAGCGTTTTCATTGCATCGCGCATTGCGGCCAAATCAACAACCGCTGGAACGCCGGTGAAATCCTGCATCAGCACGCGCGCGGGACGAAAGGCGATTTCGAGTTCTTTCTTGCCCTTTGTTTTCAACCAGCCAACAGCGGCGGTGATGTCGGCTTTTGTCACCGAGCGACCATCTTCAAAGCGCAGCAAATTCTCGATCAATACTTTCAGCGAGAAAGGCAGCTTTGAAAGGCCTTTGAGGCCGTTCTTCTCAGCGGCAGCGAGCGAATAATAATGATAGGTCTTGCCGCCGACTTTCATGGATTTGCGGCATTTGAAACTGTCGAGCGATGACATCGCGGATCTCCCATCGGGGTTTGAATTGGTCTCGATCGGTTTTAACCGATCGGGTTGACGCCGCCCCGGGAGTGCCCGGGCCCCCTGCATCGCTCAAAGACGTTGCACCGGCGTGACGGCCTTATAGAAAATTTCGCGCGAACGGGCTACATGGACTTAAGGCGGGGAGCGCAAAATCTTCGCGTTTTTTGATGGGTGTCACACGCGTATGAAGCTTTCCGTTTCCGGTCTTGCCGTAGCGCGTTCAGGCCGATCCATTTTTTCGCATCTCGGATTTACGGTGAATGCCGGGGAAGCGCTTGCGCTTATGGGACCCAACGGCTCTGGCAAATCGACCTTGTTGCGGGTTCTCGCAGGCCTGCTTCCGTCAAGCGCCGGGACGATTGAATGGAGTGGCGGGCAGGAGGATGTACCGCTTTCTGAAGAGGCTCATTATCTTGGCCATCGTGATGCGTTGAAACCAGCGCTGACGCCGATTGAGCTTTTGACTTTTTGGCGGTCGCTTTTGGGGCGAACGGCACTTGATCCGTCAACCGCTTTGGAGCGCGTGGGGCTGGCACATGCAGCCCATTTACCGTCCGCCTATTTGTCGGCGGGACAGCGCCGTCGTCTTTCACTCGCGCGTCTTTTGGTGGCGCATCGTCCTTTGTGGTTACTCGATGAGCCGACGGCGGCACTTGATCAGGCCTCTGAAACAATGTTTGGCGCGCTGGTTGCGGATCATCTCACGCGCGGCGGTCTGGCTCTCATTGCTACTCACGCGCCGCTTCCCATTCCGACACGAACTCTTTCCCTGAAAGGCGCATCATGAGTGCCTTTTGGGCTTTGATCCGCCGCGATCTTCTGATCGCCATGCGCATTGGTGGTGGGGCTGGCGTAGGCCTCGTGTTTTTCCTGATGCTTGTCACGATCATGCCCTTTGCTGTGGGGCCGGATCTCGTTCTGCTTGCGCGGATTGGACCGGCAATTCTTTGGGTCGCGGCTTTGCTTGCGACGCTTATCGGACTTGATCGTCTGTTTCAGGCCGATGAAGAAGACGGTTCGCTCGATCTGTTACGGATGGCCAATTTGCCATTGCCGCTCGTTGTGCTCGCAAAGGTGATTGCCCATTGGTTGATGACGGGTTTGCCCTTGGCATTGGCCGCACCTTTTCTGGGTTTGCTTTTGGCCATGGAGCCGCAGGCGCTTCTGGCTGTAACCCTGACTTTGTTGATCGGTACGCCTGCATTGACCTTTATCGGCGCGACGGGCGCGGCGCTCACAGCGGGGCTGCGTCGTGGCGGGCTCATTCTGGCAGTTCTGGTGATGCCCCTGATGATCCCGGTTCTGATTTTCGGGATATCCGCCACATCGGCGGCCCTTGGGGGTCCAGTTCCGTTTCACACGCCCTTTGCAATTTTAAGCGGCTTGGGACTTTTTGCGCTGGTGACCGGAACGATATCGGCTTCTCTGGCTCTTCGCGCTTCGGAGTCTTAAGTCGTCTTCGGTCTCACGATTTCGCGCTCAGTGATGATGAGATCAAGCGGGATGTCGTGGGGTTCGTCGGGGACTTCATTGATCTCTTGAACAGAAAATCCGACGCCAATTGTAAAGGGCCGCGTGAGCGCAGTGAGGCGAGAGATCGCCTTGTCATAGAACCCTGCGCCATATCCGATGCGGTGGCCACGTCGATCAAAAGCAGAAAGCGGCACAATCATCGCCACAGGATTGAGCGCTTCAGCCATATCAAACGGCTCGCTCAAACCAAAAGGCCCGCTTTTCAAAGCTTCACCGGGTTGCCAGCGCCTGAAGACAAGCTCTGTTCCCGTCACAACGGGAAGCGCAAGCGGGACACCTAAAGCGGAAAACCGCATCATCCCTAGGCGCGGATCAATCTCGCTGCGAATGGGCCAAAAGCCACTCAAGGGCCCATCGCCGATCCGATCACGAAAGTGATAGAGTTGGTCCGCGAGCGTTGCAGCCGCTTGATCGCGAATTTCATGCGAAAGCGCATCTCTGCGCGCCAAGGCCTCCGAGCGGAGGCGGGATTTAAGGGTTTTAGACATCAAAGGCAGAAACCAAACAGTGCGGAGCCGCAAAAGCCGTGGAACGATCGATCCCAGGTGCCTACATAAGTAGGTGGGCGCCGTGTGCTCCGGTCCACGGACCAAAACAGGGACAGCTCCCTAAGGATCGTTAAGGCCCCGGGAATACAGTTGTTCTCACGCACCCCGCAGCACCGCTTGACCTTTCTAGTCCCTTCACGCGCGATTTGCCAGTCGTGAGATATCCTCACTCAAAAGAGATGCGGCATAACATCATAAATGAGTTTGACCCCAACCACGAAGGTCAGCGTGTAGATGATCGTATAAAAACGCGCGGGCTCGATGCGACGCACGAGCCATACGCCCGCCAGCGTCGATACTAGAGCGATGGGAAAGAGTGCGCTCGATGTCCCGATATTCTCGGTCGAAAACTGACCGAGTAGAAAGTAAGGTATCACTTTGATGAGATTGGTGATGGTGAAAAACCAGGTCGATGTGCCGACATAGGTTTGGGGCGGCAGGCGTTGCGGCATCACATAGACTTGGAAAGGCGGACCGCCAGCATGAGCAACAAAGCTCGTGAAGCCTGCAACCGCACCCCACGCGATGCCGGGAGCGACTTTACCCAGGATCGGTTCACCCTCAACATGACGACGACGCCAATAGATGATGACGAAGACAACGGAAATGATGCCAACCCCAAGTTTCACGAGTTCATCAGAGACGTGAGCGGCCATCAGCCAGCCAAGAAAGACGCCGATGAGGCAGCCGGGCAGGAGGATGAACAGGTTTCGCTTGTCGAAATCATGCCGATAGGCCCAAGTCGACACCATGTCTTGTACGATCAAGATCGGCAACATCAGAGCTGCAGCTTTGACCGGGGACACAACAAGCGCCATGAGCGGAATGGCGATGAGCCCCAAACCCGCAAAACCACCCTTGGCAAGTCCCATGAGGATCACAGCTGGAATAGCGGCGAGGTAGAAGATCGGGTCGGTGATGATGCTGGACATGATGGACGCGGTTTCAAGGACGGGACTGCTCCTGTCAAGCGTGCGCCCAAAGTCGTGACTGACGCGTCTCTTCCATGATGCTAAATCAGAACGAGTAAAAAAGGGGAAACGCTATGAGCCACGCCGCGCGTAACGCCGCACAATTTCGCGCCCTCTATGAGCGCTCGTTGAAAGATCCATCGAGATTTTGGGGCGATGCAGCCAAGTCAATCGATTGGTTCACACCACCAAAGACCGTGTTTGATGAATCACAAGGTGTCTATGGCCGCTGGTTCCCCGATGGCGTGATGAACACGTGTTACAATGCGGTTGATCGCCATGCTGCGACGCGGCCCGATCAAGTTGCCATCATTCACGATAGCCCGATCACAGGCACGAAGCGCAAACTCACTTATCGTGAATTGCGTGATGAAGTCTCTGCCCTCGGTGCGGTACTGAAAGACTATGGTGTCCATAAAGGTGACCGCGTTGTCATCTATATGCCGATGATTCCGGAAGCGTTGGTTGCGATGCTCGCCTGCGCGCGTATCGGTGCGATTCATTCTGTTGTGTTTGGCGGTTTTGCGGCACGCGAACTCGCAACGCGTTTGGATGACTCACATCCGAAATTGATTCTTGCGGCCTCTTGCGGAATCGAGCCTGGTCGCGTGGTCCACTATAAGCCATTGATTGATGAAGCAATTGAGCTTGCAACGCACAAGCCTGAACATGTGATCGTGTTTCAAAGACCGCAAGAGAAAGCTACACTTAAAGCTGGTCGTGATCATGATTGGGCAGAGCTTGTGAAAGATGCAAAATCTGCGGGTAAGACGAGCGACTGCGTGCCGGTGAAATCAACCGATCCGCTTTATATTCTCTACACATCGGGCACGACCGGAAAACCGAAAGGTGTTGTGCGCGACAATGGTGGCCATGCGGTCGCGATCCACTGGACGATGAAAGCGATCTATTCGATCAATCCGGGCGAAGTGTTCTGGTCAGCGTCTGATGTTGGGTGGGTCGTTGGTCATTCTTACATCGTCTATGGACCGTTGCTCGTTGGTGCGACCACGATTGTTTACGAAGGCAAACCGGTAGGAACGCCGGATGCGGGCGCGTTTTGGCGCGTGATTTCCGAACACGGCGCGAAGGCATTGTTTACTGCGCCAACAGCTTTTCGCGCGATCCGTAAAGAAGATCCCAATGCGGAAGAGTTGAAGAAATATAAGTTTAATGATTTCCGCGCGCTATTTCTCGCAGGTGAACGTGCTGATCCGGATACAGTGAAATGGGCCGAAAATATTTTAGGCGTTCCGGTAATTGATCATTGGTGGCAGACAGAAACCGGTTGGGCGATTGCAGGCAATCCGTTCGGTCTTGGTCAATTGCCGGTGAAACATGGGTCACCGACTGTGGCGATGCCTGGCTATGATGTGCGCATTGTTGATGAAGGCGGCCATGCGGTTGAATCGGGCAAGATGGGCTCTATCGTGATCAAATTACCGATGCCGCCATCATGCTTGCCGACATTGTGGAATGCGGATGAGCGTTTCCGCGAAAGCTATCTCACGACTTATCCCGGATTCTATTCAACATCAGATGCCGGATATGTTGATGAAGATGGGTATCTCTACATCATGGGACGTACCGATGACATCATCAATGTCGCGGGTCATCGTCTATCAACTGGCGGCATGGAAGAAGTGCTCGCAAGTCATCCCGCTGTTGCTGAATGCGCGGTGATTGGTGCGAAAGATGCGTTGAAGGGCGAACAGCCTTGCGGCTTTGTTGTGCTGAAAGCGGGCGTATCAACGCCTCATGATCAAGTTGAAAAAGAACTTGTGGCGCTTGTGCGCGATAAGATCGGCCCTGTCGCCGCGTTCAAGATTGCTATCGTCATCAAGCGGTTGCCGAAAACACGCTCGGGTAAAATTCTGCGCGGCACCATGAAGAAAATTGCTGACAGCGACGCATGGACAATGCCTGCAACGATTGATGATCCAACAATTCTTGATGAGATCAAAAATGCGCTACAGAGTAAGGGTTTGGCGAAGTGAGTTTTTAGGCAGCAGGCTACGCGGCTGCCTAAGCCCTAAGACCTTTTCTTTATCAAATCCGGCCGTCTCAGTGTCGTAATCCGCTCACTTTCAGCGCGACGCCATTCGGCGATCTTTTTATGATCACCAGAGAGAAGGATCTCAGGAATGCTGCGACCTTCCCATTCGCGCGGGCGTGTATAATGCGGATATTCGAGCAATCCGTTTTCAAAACTTTCTTCTTCGCCCGATTCCGTTTTGCCCATCACACCGGGAAGCAGACGCACAATCGCATCGAGCAGGACAAGTGCTGCAGGCTCGCCGCCGGATAAAATATAATCGCCGATTGAAACTTCTTGGAGATTGCGCGCTTCAATAACGCGCTCGTCGACTCCTTCAAAACGTCCGCAGATAATTATGACACCTTCACCGCTTGAAAATTCGCGTACCATCTCTTGTGTGAGCGGTTTTCCGCGTGGCGACATGAGCAGACGCGGACGCGGATCATGGGCATCAACAAAAGAGTCAATCGATGCAGCGAGCACATCCGCGCGGATCACCATCCCCGCGCCACCACCAGCCGGTGTGTCATCCACCGCGCGGTGTTTTCCCAACCCATGATCACGAATATCATGCGTATGAAGCGACCACGTGCCAAGCTTCAACGCTTCTCCAGCAAGTGAGAGTCCGAGCGTACCCGGAAACATTTCCGGAAAGAGCGTGAGCACATCGGCACGAAACGCGCTCATGTTTTCTCTTCCTCTCCGCTTTCTTCTTCTCCTGCGATCTCTTCAGGCATCACAAGGGTGAGCGATCCTTTTTCAAGATCAATCGAGGGAACAATTTTCTTTGTGAAAGGAAGCATGAGGCTTGGACCACCTGCTTTAGGCTTGATTTCTATGATATCGCCTGCGCCAAAATTATGAAGCGCAAGCACAACACCCATTTCAGTATTGTCTTCATCAACTGCCTTCAAACCGATGAGATCGGCGTGATAAAATTCGTCCTCTTCCGCTTCCGGCATGTGTTCACGTAACGCGTAGAGTTCTAAATTTGTGAGTCTCGCCGCAGCATCGCGATCTGTCACGCCCTCAACAGTGACGATCAGCAAATCATCTTTGAGGGAACGCGCTTTTTTCAAAACAAAACGCCGCTGACCATTTTGATCGGTCAACGGCGCATAAGCGGCAATCGCAAGCGGATCGCCTGTATAGGATTTGATTTTGATTTCCCCGCGCACGCCATGCGGTGCCCCAAAGACACCAACCGCCACGCGCGCGGAGGAATTATTTTTCATTGAACTTATTCAGAAGCGGCTTCGGCCGGTGTTGCGGCCTTTTCAGCAGCTTCTGCAGCGGCTGCGGCTGCAGCATCAAGACGCTCTTGCGCCTTCTTCTTTGGTTTTGCCTTCGCAACGCTCACGCGCGCTGTACGCTTCCACAAACCAGCGGCCTCCAAGAAACGCTCAACACGATCGGTTGGCTGCGCGCCTTTGCCGAGCCATGCTTTAGCCTTATCGGTGTCGAGCTTCACACGCTCTGCCGAATCCTTCGGCTTCATCGGATCGAAGGTACCGATCTTCTCGATGAAACGACCATCACGCGGATAGCGGCTGTCGGCTACAACGATTGAATAATGCGGACGCTTCTTTGCACCACCGCGCGCGAGACGAATTTTTACTGACATGCTTTTGGTTCCTTGGTTTGGTTAGTTGGTGTTGAATGTTTCATCGTCATTGCGAGCGAAGCGAAGCAATCCAGTTAATCTTAAAGAAAGAGTCTGGATTGCTTCGTCGGCTTTCGCCTCCTCGCAATCACGGGTGAAGAGGTTGTTCATTTCTTCTTGCCCCCAAACGGATTAAATCCACCAAGCCCGGGAAGGCCCGGACCTTTCGGTAAACCACCGGGGAAGGGGGGAAGTCCTTTTGGTGCGATATTTTGCGTGCCCGGAAATTCCGGCAAACCACCACCGCCCATTTTCTTTTGCATCTCGGCAATTTCTTCTGGTGAAGGAATAGCGCCCGATGTCGGCATACCGCCGCCAAGACCAAACATATTGGCAAGACCGGCCATCGGCCCGCCGCGTTTGTTCTGCCCCATCATTTTCATCATATCGGCCATTTGCCGATGTTGTTTCAAAAGACGATTGACAAGCTCAACCGAAACACCCGCGCCTGAAGCGATGCGTTTTTTCCGCGATGCTTTCAGTAAATCCGGATTTTTGCGTTCACCCGGTGTCATGGAATTGATGATGGCGACTTGTTGTTTAACGACTTTGCCATCGAGATGTGCTGCCGAAATCTGGCTTTTCATTTTGGCGATGCCGGGGATCATCCCCATGAGACCGCCAACGCCACCGATCTTTTCAATCTGCTGCAATTGATCGCGCATATCGGTGAGATCGAATTGGCCTTTGCGCATGCGCTCGGCGGTGCGCATGGCTTTTTCTTGATCGATATTCTCGACCGCTTTTTCAACGAGCGAAACAATATCACCCATGCCGAGAATGCGATTGGCAATACGCGCGGGATGAAACTCTTCGAGCGCATCTATTTTTTCGCCGGTACCGACAAGCTTGATCGGCTTTCCTGTAACCGCGCGCATGGAGAGTGCCGCACCACCACGGCCATCGCCATCAACGCGTGTGAGCACAATGCCGGTAATGCCAACGCGCTCTTCAAAAGCTTTTGCGGTATTGACCGCATCTTGACCCGTCAATGCATCAGCGACGAGCAGCACTTCATGCGGCTTGGCGAGTGATTTCACTTCCGCCACTTCTGCCATCAGCGCTTCATCAACCGTCGTGCGGCCGGCAGTGTCGAGCATCACCACATCGAAACCACCAAGCTTCGCCGCTTCAATCGCACGGCGCGCAATCTGCACAGCGCTTTGACCGGCAACAATTGGCAACACATCAATACCGACTTGCGCGCCAAGACTTGCAAGTTGCTCCATCGCGGCGGGGCGACGCGTATCAAGCGAGGCCATCAACACTTTGCGTTTGGATTTGTCAGTGAGGCGACGCGCAATTTTCGCAGTCGATGTGGTTTTGCCCGAGCCTTGCAAACCCACCATCAAAATCGCAACGGGCGGCACCGCATCAAGATCAATCGGCGCGGCATCAGAGCCTAATGTGTCAACAAGAACATCATTGACGATCTTGATGACCATCTGGCCGGGGGTAACAGATTTCACGACCTCTTGGCCAACCGCGCGCTCGCGCACTTTGTCGGTGAAAGAGCGAACAACATCGAGCGCGACATCAGCTTCAATCAGCGCGCGACGTACCTCGCGCAGAGCGGCATTCACATCCTCTTCGCTCAACGCGCCGCGACGCGTGAGCGCGTTCAGAATGCCGGAGAGCCGATCGCTCAGAGATTCGAACATCGAATACCTTTTCGCCCGCTTTAACGTTTACGCATGCTTTCCGCGAAAAACCGGAAACCACTTTTTCGCTCGCATGCGTGACGCCCCAAAGCCAAACGCGCCCGAGGGCGCAACGCGCTGTCGGGCGTGGACCTCCGGCCTCATGGACCGGGCGGCGGCTCAAGGACGAGAACGTCGATGAATGAGCGGTTTAGTAGGGAAGCGACGGGAAAGAGTCAAGAAAAAGGGGTTAAGGCACTCTTCCCGCCTTCCGCATCAGCCGCGCGCGTAGGCGGCGCATATGGGCTAGCACCCCGCCCCGGCCGAAGCGGCTGGTCAATTCACTCTCAATTTGAGAGCGAAAGTGCCGGAACTGGACCAAAGCTGGTTCAACTTGGTGCCGCGCCCAAGCCCGCGCTTTGGTGAATTGCCCCGCGACCCAGCGATACCAGGCAAGCTCTTCGAGCTTTTCGTGGCACACTTCGAAAAGAATGAGTGTGCCAATGAGGCCGAAGGCTTTGGCGATGATAAACAGCACCGTCCCGCTGATCACGGCGCCTTCGGCCACCATCCAGAGAGCAAAAAACTGAACTGGGTATGAGAGCGCATCCGGCAGAACGAAAACGAAAATCACGAGCGCGGCGGGCAGACGAGCGATCCCGCGTGCGAGTGCGGCTTTGAACGCCTCATAGGGGATGAGCCGGATCACGGCAGCGATCACCGGACGCACAAGATCCCAGAGCCATGCCTCCAAAAGGAAGAGCAAGGCCAAGAGGAACCAAAATGATTTGACGAGGCGGCGGGTCATTTGCCTCACATGGCCCGCCATTCTGTCCGCATCAAGGCAATGGTGACGACTTTATCGCCGCGTCTGCTCAAATGTGGATCGCGCGTTTCTCGACGCCGAGGGCGGCTTCTTTGACCGCTTCGCTCATTGTGGGATGCGCGTGGCAGGTTCGTGCGAGATCTTCTGACGAGCCGCCGAATTCCATCAGTACCGCCACTTCGTGAATGAGATCGCCTGCCCCTCTGCCCACAATGTGACAGCCGAGCACACGATCTGTCGCAGCGTCTGCGAGAATTTTCACAAAACCTTCGGTGGCGCGCATCGCACGCGCGCGACCATTTGCGGTGAAGGGAAATTTACCGACGGTGTAAGCAATACCCGCCGCTTTCAAATCCTCTTCGGTTTTGCCGAGGCTTGCGATTTCCGGAACCGTATACACAACGCCGGGAATTACATCATAATTCACATGGCCTGCTTTGCCGGCGATGATTTCGGCAACCGCCACGCCTTCATCTTCGGCTTTATGCGCGAGCATCGGTCCACGCACGACGTCACCAATCGCATAGATGCCTGCAACAGAGGAACGGAAGTGATCATCGATGATCACGCGGCCGCGTTCCATCTGAACGCCTGCGGCCTCTAACCCCAAGCCGTCGGTGTAAGGACGACGGCCAATGGCAACGAGCACAATATCGGTTTCAATTTTTTTCGCTTCGCCCCCTTTGGCGGGTTCAATCGTGACTTCAGCACCGAGATCATCGGTGTCGACTTTTGTCACTTTCATACCGAGTTCGAATTTGAAGCCTTGCTTCGCAAACATGCGTTGCGCTTGCTTGGCGACTTCATCATCCATGCCTGGCAAGATACGATCGAGATATTCGACAACGGTGACTTCCGCACCGAGACGACGCCAGACCGAACCCAATTCAAGACCAATCACACCCGCGCCAACCACCAGAAGTTTTTGCGGCACTTCGGTGAGTTCCAACGCGCCGGTTGAGGTGACAACCGTTTTCTCATCAATCGTCACGCCGGGAAGCGGCGCTGATTCTGAACCCGTGGCGATCACGATGTTTTTTGTATCAATCGTTTCAACTTTGCCATCGGCTTTTGTGACCGAGACTTTACCCGCACCGGCAATCGCGCCGGTGCCGATGAATGTATCAACCTTGTTCTTCTTCAACAAAAACGCGACGCCTTGAACATTGGCATCCACTGTTTCTGATTTATGTTTCATCATCGCTTTGAGATCGAGCGTGGGTTTGCCGATTTTCACACCGAGCGCTGCCATGCCGTGACCCGCTTCCTCAAACATTTCAGAGGCGTGCAACAAAGCCTTTGACGGAATACAACCGATATTGAGGCAGGTGCCACCAAAGCTCGAACGCTTTTCAACAATCGCCGTTTTGAGGCCAAGCTGCGCTGCACGAATGGCGCAGACATAACCGCCGGGGCCGGAGCCAATCACAACAAGATCATAAGACATGAAAGCCTCCGGCTTTTATCAGACGCACATCAAATAAAATTAAAGATCGAGCACAAGACGCGCCGGGTCTTCAAGCGCTTCCTTCACACGCACGAGGAAGGTGACGGCCTCTTTGCCATCCACAATGCGGTGATCATAGGACAAAGCGAGATACATCATCGGACGTATTTCGATTTTGCCACCAACCACCATCGGACGTTCTTGAATTTTATGCATGCCGAGAATGCCCGATTGCGGCGCGTTCAAAATCGGCGTCGACATCAGAGAGCCATAAATACCACCATTGGTGATGGTGAAAGTGCCGCCCTGCATTTCTTCGATCTTGAGAGATCCATCACGCGCGCGCTTGCCAAAATCAGCAATCGTCTTTTCGATTGTGGCAAGACCCATCTGATCGGCTTCGCGCACCACCGGCACGACGAGACCCTTATCCGTGCCCACCGCAATGCCGACATGATAATAGTTTTTATAAACGAGATCGGTGCCATCAATCTCGGCATTCACGGCTGGCAACTCCTTGAGTGCCTGCGTGCAGGCCTTCACAAAGAAGCTCATGAAGCCGAGCTTCACGCCATGTTTCTTTTCAAACGTATCCTTGTAGCGATTGCGCAGGGCCATGACTTCCGTCATGTCAACTTCATTGAAGGTGGTGAGCATCGCAGCGGTGTTCTGCGCATCTTTCAAACGACGCGCGATGGTTTGACGGAGCTTTGTCATCCGCACGCGTTCTTCGCGTGACGCATCATCAGCAATAGAAGGTGTGCGCACGCTAACGGGTGTTGCCGCCGCGGGCGCTGCACCCGTTGCGATGGCGGCAAGCATATCGCCCTTGGTCACACGGCCGTCTTTGCCGGATGCTGCAACGCTTGAAGGATTAACGCCGCTCTCTGCTGCAAGACGCGACACGGCTGGACCGTGATCAACGGTTGATGCTGCCGAAGGTGCAGGTGCTGCAACAGGCGCTGCTTTTGCGGGTGCTGATGCGGGTGCAGCAGGTGCCGCGCTGGCGCCGCCTGCGGTGATCGTGCCGAGCAAAGCGCCCACACCGACTGTGTCGCCTTCTTTGGCAACGATCTCAGCCAGTGTGCCGGCGGCAGGCGCGTTGACTTCGAGCGAAACCTTATCGGTTTCCAATTCGAGCACGGGCTCATCGGCTTTGACGACATCGCCGGGCTTTTTGAACCATTTGCCGATTGTGGCTTCGGAGACGGATTCGCCGAGTGTCGGGACGCGGATTTCACTGGCCATGATGATAAGTTCCTTGGCTGTACTGATTCAATGTTCGGTCACGCTGCGAAGGCTTCGTCGAGGAAGGCTTGCAGCTGTGCGAGATGGGTGGACATGAGACCGGTTGCCGTGGCCGCCGATGCCGGACGGCCTGCATAACGCGGCCGCTTCACTTTCGATCCGGTTTGTTCAAGCACCCAAGAAAGATAAGGCTCGATGAATGTCCAAGAGCCCATATTTTTTGGCTCTTCCTGGCACCAGACGATATCGGCGTTTTTGAATCGGCCGAGCTCATTGACAAGCGCCTTGAGCGGGAACGGATAAAGCTGTTCAACGCGCAAGAGATAGACATCATCAATGCTGCGCTTCTCGCGCTCCTCATAGAGATCATAATAGACCTTACCAGAGCAAAGCACGACACGACGAATCTTGTTATCTTTTGCGAGTTTGATCTTCTCGTTCTTAAGATACTGCGCATCATCCCACAGGACGCGATGGAAGCTCGTACCCTCTGCCATCTCATCAAGGCGGGATACCGCACGCTTATGACGCAAGAGCGATTTCGGTGTCATCAGAATGAGTGGCTTGCGGAACTCGCGTTTGATCTGGCGACGTAAGATGTGAAAATAATTCGCAGGTGTCGTGCAGTTAGCGACCTGCATATTGTCTTCCGCACACATTTGTAAGAAGCGCTCAAGACGCGCGGATGAATGTTCCGGACCCTGACCTTCATAGCCATGAGGGAGAAGGCAAACGAGACCCGACATACGCAACCATTTGCGTTCACCCGATGAGATGAACTGATCGAACAAAACTTGCGCGCCATTGGCAAAGTCGCCGAATTGCGCTTCCCATAAAGTGAGCGCATTGGGTTCAGACAACGAATAGCCATATTCGAAACCGAGCACGGCTTCTTCCGAAAGCATCGAATTGATGACTTCATATTTGCCTTGGCCCTCGCGGATGTTGCTCAAGGGCTTATAGCGACGCTCCGTTTCCTGATCGATCAGCACGGAATGGCGTTGCGAGAACGTGCCACGTTCGCAATCTTGCCCTGAAAGACGGACACGCGCGCCTTCATTCACGGTTAAACCAAAAGCTAATGCTTCGCCCGTTGCCCAATCAATACCCTCACCCGTTTCAATCGCTTTGCGGCGATTTTCAACAAAGCGTTGAATGGTTTTATGCGCGTTAAAATCGGCGGGGATCGTGGTGAGCTTTTGACCGATCTCTTTCAGAAGTGAAATCGGTGCCCCCGTTTCACCGCGACGTGCATCGTCTTGTGTGGCTTGAGCCGTTTTCAAACCAGCCCAACGACCATCAAGCCAATCCGCTTTATTGGGCTTATAGGCTTGGCCGGCTTCATGTTCGGCCTCAAGGCGCGCGCGCCAATCGGCTTTCATCTTTTCAACTTCGCCTTCGGTGACCACACCTTCCGCGATGAGTTTCTTCGAATAGATTTCAAGCGTTGTCGGCTGCTGACGTATTTTCTTATACATCAGCGGCTGCGTGAAGCTGGGCTCGTCGCCTTCATTGTGACCAAAGCGGCGATAGCAGAACATGTCGATCACGACGGGTTTATGGAATTGCTGACGGAATTCGACAGCCACCTTCACCGCAAACACGACCGCTTCCGGATCATCACCATTCACATGGAAGATGGGCGCTTCAATCATCTTCGCAACATCTGATGGATAGGGCGAAGACCGTGAGAAACGCGGATAGGTCGTGAAACCGATTTGGTTGTTGATGATGAAATGAATCGAGCCGCCGGTGCGATGACCTTTGAGGCCTGAGAGACCCAAACACTCCGCGACAACACCTTGGCCCGCAAAGGCCGCATCACCGTGAATGAGCAGAGGCAGAACTTTCACGCGTTCGGCATTATCGCCAAGTTGATCCTGTTTGGCGCGCACTTTGCCGAGCACGACCGGATCAACGATTTCAAGATGCGACGGATTTGCCGTGAGCGAGAGATGGACCGTATTGCCATCGAAGCTACGATCTGATGAGGCACCAAGATGATATTTCACATCGCCTGAGCCTTCAACTTCCGCAGGCGCAAAAGAGCCACCTTTGAATTCATGAAACAGCGCGCGATGCGGCTTGCCCATCACTTGAGTGAGCACGTTCAAACGACCGCGATGCGCCATGCCGAACACGATTTCCTGCACGCCGAGATTGCCACCACGCTTGATGATCTGCTCCAGTGCGGGAACAAGCGATTCACCACCATCAAGGCCAAAGCGCTTGGTGCCTGTGAATTTCACATCGAGAAATTTTTCAAAGCCTTCGGCTTCAACGAGCTTGTTCAAAATCGCGCGCTTGCCTTCACGCGTGAACGCAATCTCTTTATCGGGCCCTTCGATGCGCGCTTGAATCCAGCCCTTCTCGGCCGGATTGGAAATATGCAGAAACTCCCAGCCGATCGTGGAGCAATAGGTCCGCTTCAGAATCGCAAGCATCTCACGAATGGTTGCGAATTCGAGACCGAGCACATTATCGATGAAAATTTTGCGATCCCAATCGGCTTCGGTGAAGCCATAAGACGACGGATGTAATTCCTCATGATCTTTTGCCGGTTCGAGACGAAGCGGATCAAGATCGGCATGAAGATGGCCGCGCATACGATAGGCGCGGATCATCATCAGCGCGCGCACAGAATCGCGCGTGGCCTGTTGAACATCGGCGACTGACGCGCCGGTTTTACCGGCCTCAGCCTTGCCCTTCAGCTTGTCGCCAATTGCTTTTTCGACTTCAGCCCAATTGCCATCAAGTGCCGAGACAAGATCAGTGCGCGGCGTTACAGGCCAGTTGGGCTTTTTCCATGAGGCCCCTGCTGCCGATTTTTCAACCGATGCCGGATCGTCTTTCAGTGCATCGAAAAATTCACGCCATTCCGCGCTGACGGAAGACGGATCTTTCGCATAACGCGCTTCCAACTGTTCGATATAGGCCGCATTGCCGCCATAAAGAAACGAGGTTTCGAGAAAGGCTTTGTTCTGGTCTTGGCGTGACATGACCCGCTCCTTGCGATCAATGACCCTTCAACACATCAACGAGTGTTTTACCGAGGCGCGCGGGCGACGGTGAGACGCGAATGCCTGCCGCTTCCATCGCAGCAATCTTGTCTTCTGCGCCGCCTTTGCCGCCCGAGATGATCGCACCAGCATGACCCATGCGACGACCGGGAGGGGCGGTGCGACCCGCGATGAAACCGACAACCGGCTTCTTGCGACCGCGCTTGGCTTCGTCTTTCAAAAACTGCGCGGCATCTTCTTCCGCCGAGCCGCCGATTTCACCGATCATGACAATCGATTCCGTTTTCGGATCCGCCAAAAACATTTCGAGCATGTCGATAAACTCGGTGCCCTTCACCGGATCACCGCCGATGCCGACAGCCGTTGTCTGGCCGAGGCCTTCCTGCGTTGTCTGGAACACCGCTTCATAAGTGAGCGTGCCGGAGCGCGAGACAATGCCGACATTGCCGGGCTTGAAAATGTTGCCCGGCATAATGCCGATCTTGCATTCGCCTGCCGTCATCACGCCCGGGCAATTCGGCCCGATGAGACGCGACTTCGAGCCCGAGAGCGCGCGCTTCACGCGCACCATATCGAGCACCGGAATGCCTTCGGTGATGCAAACGATCAGTGGGATTTCTGCTTGAATGGCTTCGCAGATCGCATCTGCTGCGCCCGGAGGCGGAACATAGATCACGCTCGCGTCAGCGCCTGTTGCATCACGCGCTTCAGCGACTGTGTCGAACACAGGCAGACCGAGATGCGTCGAGCCGCCTTTGCCCGGCGACGTGCCGCCGACCAGCTTCGTGCCATAGGCGATTGCTTGTTCGGAATGGAAGGTGCCGTTCTTGCCGGTGAAGCCTTGCGTGAGCAGCTTGGTGTTTTTATCGATGAGAATTGACATGATTAACCCCGCACAGCTTTCACGATTTTTTGGGCCGCATCGTCGAGATCGTCAGCCGGAATGACGTTCAAACCGGATTTCGAAATGATCTCTTTGCCGAGTTGAACATTGGTGCCTTCCAAGCGCACAACGAGCGGCACTTTGAGACCCACTTCTTTCACCGCAGCAATCACGCCTTCAGCGATAACATCACATTTCATGATGCCGCCGAAAATATTGACGAGAATGCCCTTCACATTCGGATCAGCTGTGATGATCTTGAACGCGGCTGTGACCTTTTCTTTCGAAGCACCCCCGCCGACATCGAGGAAGTTTGCCGGAAATTCGCCATAGAGCTTGATGATGTCCATCGTCGCCATGGCAAGGCCTGCGCCGTTCACCATGCAGCCGATTGTGCCGTCGAGCGCAATGTAAGAGAGATCATATTTCGACGCTTCGATTTCTTTCGCGTCTTCTTCCGTCTCGTCGCGGAGTTCCATGATCTCAGGATAACGATAGAGCGCGTTTGAATCGAACGACACTTTCGCATCGAGGCAACGCAAATGATTGTCAGCCGTCACAATCAGCGGATTGATTTCAAGCATCGCCATATCTTTGGCAACAAAAGCTGCATAGAGCTTGTTGGTGAGGCTTTCGGCTTCTTTGGCGAGATCGCCTGAAAGCTTCAAAGCTTTTGCGACAGCGCGACCATGATGCGGCATGATGCCGGTCGCCGGATCAACCGAAAAGGTGACAATCTTTTCAGGTGTCTTATGCGCCACTTCTTCAATGTCCATGCCGCCTTCGGTTGAAACAACGAAAGCGATGCGCGCGGTGGCGCGATCAACCAGCATGGAGAGATAGAATTCCTTGGCAATATCGGAACCGTCTTCGATATAAAGACGATTGACCTGTTTGCCATGCGCGCCCGTTTGAATGGTGACAAGCGTTGCGCCGAGCATTTGCTCAGAGAATTGCTTCACTTCATCAATCGACTTGGCAAGGCGTACACCACCCTTTTCACCAGCAGCGGCTTCTTTGAATTTGCCCTTACCGCGACCGCCCGCATGGATTTGCGACTTCACAACCCAGAGCGGACCACCGAGCGCCTTGGCGGCCTCTTCCGCTTCCGATGCCTTCATGATCGCCCGGCCATTCGACACAGGCACACCGAACTCTTTCAAGACGGCTTTGGCTTGATATTCGTGGATGTTCATTCTCGAGGTCCCTCTCGGAAGAAGTCGCGTGATTTAAAGCGTCATTGCAAGCGAATGCGAAGCAATCCAGTTGATATTGCAGAAAGAGTCTGGATTGCTTCGTCGCTTTGTTCCTCGCAATGACGGTGTGATTATTTCAATGCCGGATTAATCGTTTTGCAGGCATCAATGAGGCTCTGCACCGATGCGGTTGATTTTGCGAAAGCGGCTTTTTCATCAGGCTTCATGCGCAGCTTCACAATGCGCTCGACACCTTTTGCGCCGATCACAATCGGAACGCCGACAAACATATCTTTCACGCCATAGCCGTTTGAAATATGTGCTGCGCAAGGCAACACCCGCTTTTGATCCTTGAGATAGGATTCAGCCATCGCAATGGCAGACGCTGCCGGCGCATAATAGGCCGAGCCGGTCTTCAAGAGATTGACGATTTCACCGCCGCCCTTGCGTGTGCGCTCGACAATCGCGTCAAGACGCTCTTGCGTTGTCCATTTCATCTTCACGAGATCAGGAAGCGGAATGCCGGCAACCGTCGAATAGCGCACCATCGGCACCATGTCGTCACCATGACCACCGAGTGTCATGGCGGACACGTCTTTCACCGAGACTTTGAATTCTTCGGCAAGGAAATGACGGAAGCGTGCGGAGTCGAGCACGCCGGCCATCCCGACAATTTTTTTCGGGTTGATGCCGGAGAATTTCTGCAACGCCCACACCATCGCATCGAGCGGGTTGGTGATGCAGATGACAAAGGCTTTTGGTGCATATTGCTTGATGCCCGTGCCAACGGCTTCCATGACCTTGAGATTGATGCCCAAAAGATCGTCGCGGCTCATGCCGGGCTTGCGCGGCACGCCGGCCGTGACGATCACCACATCGGCGCCCGCAATCGCTTCGTAGTTGGACGCACCCAAATAACCGGCATCAAAGCCATCGACCGGAGCGGATTCGGCAATATCAAGGCCTTTGCCCTGAGGCACGCCATCCGCGATGTCAAAAAGAACGATGTCGCCCAACTCCTTGAGACCAGCGAGATGGGCGAGCGTGCCGCCAATTTGTCCCGATCCGATCAATGCAATTTTCTTGCGTGCCATGTCCGCTATGTCCTTCCATCCACTCTGTCGTTCGAGGCCCCGAGCATCTCGTGGTCCCTTCTTTTATGAGCGCGTGATACCGATCCCCCCATTTTCGGGCAAGTTGGCCAAAAGATGGAATTTTAGGCAATGAGCCAGCGGATTGGCGCATCTCGCTACCTCTATAAGCGATATTATCTCGATATTTCAGATTGTTAAAGGAAACGACTCAAATTGTCGCCAACCCGAAACGAGTCACAAATTTTAATGACAAATTACAAAATTTGAAATTTGTAACACAATTTTTAGGCGATTTTCAGCTACGCCGCCCGATATGATCAAGGACAGCCGTCGTCACAGACCCAAGCCGTAATTCAAGAGAACGCCGGGGCGTCTCCGCGTCATGGTACAAAGTGGACGGGTTTAGAAAGCGGTAAAGCGCATCAAGCACGAAAGTGAGCGCTTTCTCCCGGCTACCCGGGGCAAAGGCGCCACCGCTTTGCCCTTCCTCTAAAATCCGGTCGATGAGCATCCGAATTTTTGCCCGATGCTGGCGCGCCGGTGGTCGGCTTCCCTCAAAGGCCTCAACAAAAAGCTCAAAGAGCCGAGGCTCGTCATCAAGCCGATCGCGATAGGCGCGTAACAAAGCAAAAATCATACGTTCAAGCTTGTCACGCGCCGGATCAGGCGCATCCGCAATTTCGCCCAAACGCGCTTCAATAGATTTAATCCATTGCGACGTAATGGCATCAAAGAGCGCTTCTTTGGTTTCATAATGGCGATAAACATTCGCATGAGTCATCGCGGCACGTCGCGCAACGGCTACAACCGTCACGCGGGAAAGACCATAGGAACGCACTTCTTCGATCGCAGCGGCGAGAATGCGCAGGGCCGTCGCTTCTGTTGGTTGTGTGTCAATCATGATCAATCACTCTCATGATTGAACCTCGCTTAACGCGGCTTCAACCGCCCGTACGCCATGGGGCAAAGCGCGATAAGAATTTGACTGCATCTCGATCAGCCTTGACACAGTTCTTTCAAATTCGAAGGCTTCTCGTCCATCACTTGCTCTATAAAGAGACACAGGATCACTTGCAGCGGATATAAAGACTCTCACGCTCCGATCATAAAACGCGTCAATCAGAGCAATGAAACGCTTTGCTTCATTATGATTTTCGGCTGATATAACTGGAACGTGATCAATGAATACCGTGTGGAATGTATCGCCAATCGCAATGAAATCATTGGCGCCCAGCGCTTTCTTGCATAAATCAGCATAATCAAAACGAGCAACCCCATTGGCAGTCAACGGGATCGTTAGATTATGTCCCAGCACATCAAGTGTTGTTGAAACTATTTTGTGATCGCGTGTAAAAGCGTTGAATAAGCTGTCCATCATACGCGATGCGCTTTCATCATCCGGGCAAAAATAGGTCTGATCTAAACTGATCTTGTCAAGACGATAATCATGCGGCGCATCAAGTTCAACGATGGTCACTGAGGCTTTTAGGATATCAATAAAAGGCAGAAAGAGCGCACGGTTGAGTCCGCCTTCATAAAGATCGCCCGGTTCGATATTTGAGGTCGTGACAAGCACTAAACCATTTTCGAACAAAGCGCTAAAAAGTCGTGCCAAGATCATCGCGTCAGCGATATCGGTTACTGAAAACTCATCAAGACAAAGAAGCGTGATTTCATCTGCAATTGCACGAGCGACGGGTAGTATTGGATCGCTGTCTCTTACATCACCCTTTTTCACACGCAGTCGATAATCATGAATGCGTTGATGAATATCCGCTATGAAGGTTTGAAAATGCATCCGGCGCTTTCGCGAGATCGGTGCGCTTTCAAGCATTAAATCCATGAGCATGGTTTTGCCGCGACCAACCGAACCCCACAGATAAAGTCCCTTGGGCATCCGTGGCTTACGGCCAAAAAGCCAGCTGAGCCCCGCCTTTTGTGAGGGTAGGGCCGCAAGCTCACCGCAAAGCCGATCAAGATGAGCGAGCACCATGATCTGCGCCGGATCGCGATCAATTTCACCCAAGCCGACGAGCTGCTCATAAGCAGCGCTCGGAAATTTAAAGTCTCGCCGACTCATTTGTTAAATCCTTAGTCGAGCCGGATCATGCATGCCCCCACGCGCGGAGCAAGTCATCCCACCAAAGAGACGTCGCTGTCTCGCCCGGTGAACTGGAGTCTCTTTGAATACGTAACTCCTTGAGAATTTGGAGTATCTATTATGCCTATTGCCGCCTGGTGCCTTATGTTCGTGACGCTAATGCCTGTCCTCGTTGTTGGTTATGCGAAAAGTGGCGGCGTTTATGATAATCATAATCCACGTCAAGGCCTTGATCGCTTGGCGGCCAAGAAACGCCGCGCTTATGACGCGCATTTGAATTGTTATGAGGCACTGCCCGTCTTCATTGCTGCACTCTTTGTCGCTGTTTGGACTGAAGGGCCACAAACCATGGTCGATGGTTTGGCCATCGGATTCGTGCTGTTCCGCGTGCTCTATGTTCTAGCCTATATCACCAATCAAGCGACATTACGCTCGGCCGTGTGGAGTCTGGCTTATCTTTGCGCGATTGGACTCTTTATCTCGAGCTTTTGGGCGCCCGTATAAGCCTCACGGGCGGATCTGACCCGATCCATAAACGCGATATTTAAACGAGCACAGTTGATCAATGCCAACGGGACCGCGCGCGTGCATGCGGCCGGTTGCGATTCCGATTTCAGCACCAAAGCCAAATTCACCGCCATCGGCAAATTGTGTCGATGCATTATGAAGAACAATGGCTGAATCGACACGATTTAAAAACTCATCAGCAGCGGCTTGATCACTGGTAATGATCGACTCCGTATGGTGTGAACCATATTGACTGATATGCGTGATGGCTTCATCAAGCCCCGTTACAATTTTTACAGAGATGATGGCGTCAAGATATTCAGTGCGCCAATCTTCTTCCGTTGCCGCCGTAACACGCGGGTCGATTTTCTGAACAATCTCATCGCCTCTTATTGCACAGCCTCTGGTAAGCAGCGATTGAATAAGCATTGGCAAATGTGTGTTCACAACGGCCTGATCAATGAGAAGCGTCTCCGCCGCGCCGCAGACGCCCGTGCGTCGAAGCTTGGCATTCAGGATGATGCGTTCAGCCATTGCAAGATCCGCTTTAGCATGAACATAGATATGACAGATGCCTTCAAGATGCGCGAATACAGGAACGCGCGCTTCGTCTTGCACGCGGGCCACAAGGGCTTTCCCCCCACGTGGAACAATCACATCAATCGTACCATTTAAACCGGATAACATCAGCCCAACAGCATCACGATTCTTTGTTGGCACAAGTTGAATCGCATCTTCCGGAAAGCCGACGCTCTTAAATCCCATACGCATCGCCTCGGCAATCAGTGAGGATGTACGAAAACTTTCCGAGCCAGCGCGGAGAATGGCTGCATTGCCGCTTTTCACACAAAGAGCTGCGGCATCGGCAGTCACATTCGGACGACTTTCAAAGATGACGCCGACGACACCGAGTGGTGTCGCCACGCGCTGAAATCGTAATCCATTCGGTTGCGTCCATTCGGCAAGAATTTGACCGACTGGATCATGCAGAGACGCTACATCATCTATCGCCGTTGCAATCGCTTCGAGCCGCACTTCATCCAACGTCAAACGATCAAGAAAAGCACCTTTGGTTCCGCGCGTTTCTGCCTCATTTACGTCTTCACGATTGGCCTGCAAGATTTTCTGTTTGGACTTTCGAATTTCTGCGGCTGCCGCACGAAGAGCGGATGATTTTAACTCATTCGAAGCGGTCGCGATGATGCGTGACGCCGCACGGGCCTTTTCACCCATCTCAAGCATTAGCGCTTTGAGAGCCTGCTGATCATGATGTTCAGATTCACCACTCATGATCAGCCCACTCCCAAAGCCATATCGTCGCGATGGATGAGTTCGGCGCGGCCTGCATAACCGAGAATTTTCTCGATGTCGCGTGAGGAGCGTCCTGCGAGTAAAGCGGCTTCCGTTGAATCATAACCGATCAAACCGCGCCCCAATTCGCCACCATCGGGCGCGCGCATCACAACGGCGTCACCACGTTCAAAAACACCTTCGATTCTTTTTACACCTGCAGGCAGAAGACTTTTGCCCGATCGTATGGCATCCGTCGCACCAGTATCCAGAAACAAAATACCTTTTGGTTCAAGTACACCGGCAATCCAAGTCTTGCGTGCGGATACGGGCGTTGAACCCGTCAAAAACCAAGTGCAGGGGCCTTTGTCTTCAATGCGTTTGATCGGATGGAGCACGCGACCATCGGCAATGATCATATGCGTGCCGCCGGTTGTCGCAATTTTTGCGGCCTCAACCTTTGTTCTCATACCTCCGCGCGACAAATCAGAAGCAGCGTCACCGGCCATAGCTTCAATCTCGGCAGTAATGCGCGGCACAAGCGGAATGAGTTTCGCATTCGGATCTTTTGCAGGCGGCGCGTTGTAAAGCCCATCAATATCAGAAAGCAAAATGAGAAGATCAGCACCCGCCATGGTTGCCACTCGTGCAGCTAAGCGATCATTATCGCCATAGCGAATTTCAGTTGTGGCGACGGTGTCATTTTCATTCACCACAGGAATGGCTTTGAGATCAATGAGGCGGCCAATGGTCGCGCGCGCGTTCAAATAACGCTGCCGCTCCTCCGTATCACCAAGAGTAACAAGAATTTGTCCGGTGGTGATTTTGTGGCGACTGAACACTTCAGCCCATGCGCGCGATAATTCGATCTGCCCCACAGCAGCGGCAGCTTGACTTTCTTCAAGCTTCAACGGACCGCGCGGTAATTTTAAAACACCGCGCCCCAGCGCAATCGCGCCGGATGATACAACAACAATGTCGACGCCCTTTTTAGCGAGCGCAGAAAGATCCTCCCCAAGCGCGCTGAGCCATTCGGTCTTCAAACCCGTCGTTGGATCGACAAGAAGTGATGAACCAACTTTGACAACGATCCTTTTGAATTTTGAAAAATCAGGACGTTTGCTCATGGGTGCCACGCCTTCTCTTCTGCGCTCACCTCCGCATCGCCGTTGCGATTATTATCAATGATGACAGCAAGTGCCCTTAGGATTTCTGTGACGCCTTTGTTCGAAGCTGCAGAAACGAGAAGCGATTCTTTCTTCGCGGCGCGTTTCAATTTTGCCTTTTGCTCTTTCAAAATCTCAGGCGTTACCGCATCAATTTTTGAGAGCGCGACGATTTCAATCTTATCTTCCAGCCCATGGCCATAGGCATCGAGTTCAGCGCGAATGATTTTATAGGCTTTGCCGGCATCCTCGCCCGTTGCATCAACAAGATGAAGCAACACGCGACAGCGTTCGACATGGCCTAAGAAACGATCACCAAGACCATGACCTTCATGAGCGCCTTCAATCAAACCAGGAATATCAGCGAGTACAAATTCGCGACCATCAATGCGCACGACGCCAAGGCCCGGATGCAAAGTCGTAAAAGGATAATCAGCGATCTTAGGCTTTGCGGCTGTTACTGTGGCAAGAAAAGTTGATTTACCGGCATTCGGTAATCCAACAAGGCCCGCATCCGCGATGAGTTTCAAGCGCAACCAGATCCAACGCTCTTCACCGGGCAATCCCGGGTTCGCATGACGCGGTGCGCGATTTGTTGATGTTGTAAAATAGGCATTGCCGAAACCGCCATTGCCGCCTTTTGCGAGCGTAACACTTTGGCCGATTTCGGTGAGATCAGCGATCAGCGTTTCGCCATCTTCATCGAAAATCTGCGTACCTTTGGGCACCTTTAAAACAATATCCGCGCCTTTACCACCGGCACGATTTTTTCCCATGCCATGGCCGCCGGGACGCGCTTTGAAATGCTGCTGATAGCGATAGTCGATGAGCGTGTTGAGCCCCTCAACACATTCGACACGCACATCGCCGCCGCGCCCGCCGTCGCCGCCGTCGGGTCCACCAAATTCGATGAATTTTTCGCGCCGGAAGGAGACTGAACCCGCCCCGCCATCGCCGGAGCGGATATAGACTTTGGCCTGATCAAGAAATTTCATGCGCCCTTCCTACAGGAATTTGTAGAAAAAGGGAGCGTGAAAAGCCGTGATTGGGTTAATGGCCGTTTTTGCGAATCGTGAGCGTGACGGAGCCCACCGGGATAAAGCCCAGAAAACTGACCGTTGCGGTGTTCAAAACGGTTTTTTCATCCGTCAATTCAAGCCGATCAACGAAATCGAGGCCAACTCCGCCAAAAGAAGCGACATAACGAAGTATGATTGCGCCTTGGTCCTTTGAGACGGTCGCCGCCACACCGTCACGCGCGGCCTGATAGGACCCATCTTCATTTTTGGTGAAGACCCAGACAACCTTGCCCTTTTCACCATCGGAATAGGTAATGTCCTCATCGAGCGTCAGCACGCGTTGTGCATTGTCCCATTTCCCACGCATCACTACAGTGAGGCCTCGTTCTTGCCCCGTCCATGAGTTGCGGAAGCTGCCTTCAGCTTTCAAAGTGCCACGCAAGAATTGTTCAAGCACAAGTTCTTTGTCCTTCGCTAAACTCGGAACAGCGAAAGCCATAAGAGCGAGAAGAGACAAAGCGAAACGCGTCGTAAGTGATCGTTTCATCATATGATCCTTTAAAAACAGAAATGATTTAATCGAACTACGCTGCGGCACCGAAGCCAGACCACGCACCGCCATTGCGCCAATCGACGCGGGTGATGCGGAAGCAATCGATTACTTCTTCGCGTTGACGCGCTGGCGCAAACCGACTTTCACGACCAACTTCTTGGAAGCCAATTTTGGCAAGAATACGTTTTGATGCCGTATTTTCAGGCTTTACCGTTGCATCAATGATTTCGGCTTTACTCAGCGAAAAGCCGGTTTGTACCATTGATATAGCGGCTTCACTGCCAAAACCTTTTTCCCACTGTGTTGCTGCAATCCAATAACCGATAACCAAATTTTTCGGATTGTCTTCAACACTTGTGAGACTGATCGCTCCAATGACGGAATTCGGCTTTTGCTTGGGCGTGATCACAAGTCCGAGCGCTGTGCCGTTATGATTAGACTCGCGCGTTGAATAAATGAAAGCTTCCGCATGCTCATCGGGATAGGGATGCGGAATGCGGCTCGTCATGTCGGAGATACGGCGATCAGCGAGAGCATTCGCAATCGCGGGCGCATCAGTGAGTTTCGGCCAACGCAGCCAGAGCCGCTGCGTTTCGATCCGATACACATCATCCCGTGTGATGTCTCTGAACATAGTCCGATCCTCCCGATCGATCCGCCTCGGCCGCATGGCACGATTTGGTGACTGAAAAACGACAAAGGGGACGCCGGTTCCCCGACATCCCCGTTTTTCCGTCTTTTGAACGGGACCGGATGGTTTCTTTTCAAGAACCGCATCCGCCGGGGACCTCGAGGGCTCGGCGGGGGTTCTTGTGAAACCGTTCCGCCGTTACTCGGCTGCTTTTCGTGTAACGACCGTTACAAACATCCGGTCATTGGCCTTCTTTTGAAACTCGACCGTGCCCGGTGCGGTTGCAAACAAAGTGTGGTCTTTGCCCATGCCGACATTGGCGCCTGGATGCACTTTCGTGCCGCGTTGGCGGACAATGATGTTGCCGGCAAGAACCGCTTCGCCGCCGAATTTCTTTACGCCAAGGCGGCGGCCGTCTGAGTCACGTCCGTTGCGGGATGAACCGCCTGCTTTTTTGTGAGCCATTGTTCTGCTCCTAAATCTCTGACGCGGGTCCTACAACCCGGGTTATTGCTGACGATCCGATCTTACTCTGCTTCGGCCTTCTTGGCCTTGGCAGCGGGCTTTTTCGCGGCGGGCTTCTTTTCGCCTTCCGCTTTCGGGGCTGCAGCCTTCTTCGCCGCCGGCTTTTTGGCCGGTGCTTCGGCAGCAACCGCCGCGGCTGGAGCCGCCTTCACGGTTGTGGCCACAGGCTTCGGCGCTTCACCCGCTTTATAGATACCGTCGATCCGGATGACCGTCAGCTCTTGGCGATGACCGCGCTTGCGCTTTGAATTCTGGCGACGGCGCTTGAAGAACGAAATCGTCTTCGCCGAACGCGTCTGCTCGATGATCTCACCGGTCACGGCCGCACCCGCGAGGGTCGGCGCGCCGACTTCGGCACCAATCATAAGCACATCGGAGAAAGTGACGGCCGAACCGGCTGTCCCTTCGAGTTTTTCGACCGTAATCCGGTCATTGGCGGCGACCTTGTACTGCTTGCCACCGGTCTTGATGACTGCGAACATCTCTCATTTCCCGTGTTCTAACGTCTCTGCCCACGGAAATTCCGCAAACGGACGCCTTTTTGACAGTTGTCGAAGGATCTGCCGCTTCCGCGAGGGTTTCGGCTTTTTCCAACGAAAGAAGCGCGGAATTCGTAGACTCCGCGCCAGAGCCGGTGTGCTACAGGCCAAGGGCCGAAGAGTCAATCTATTCGGCCCCTCCCGCATCGGACTTTTTGTAGCCGCCGCGGGCTGTTCAACCGTGTCGAGGGTGTTTTTCGCCCACATAAGCGCTGAGGCCTCCACCGCTTGTGAAAGAAAAATCCGCATGCTATCGACCCGCCAACCACAGGGGGCGCGCCTCCTCATCTCACGGAGAGGTGGCAGAGTGGTTGAATGCACCGCACTCGAAATGCGGCATACTCGCAAGGGTATCGGGAGTTCGAATCTCCCCCTCTCCGCCATGAATGACAATTTTTCCCGCACACAATTTCTCAAGGGCCGCATCCAGACATGTCGTCTTTCCCCGCCCGCCTTGCAAAGAAGATTGGTTCGATCGGTCTCAGTCGGGCATCGGGAGCGATATATGAGGTGGCGCGCAATAAAATTCTTCATCTCATTTATGGCTTTGATCCCTGGCACATCACCGGCACATTTCACGCGCGTCCTTACAAAGCCGATGTGGTTCGCCTCTGCGAGTCTGTGCCGCATGACTGCGTGGTCGAAATCGGCGTTGGCCTTGGCGATATCTTAGGTCGCGTTCACGCTGTAAAAAGAGTGGGTATTGATCGCGAGCCGGTGGTTCTTCGAGCCGCAAAATATTGCGTCAATGGACCTGTTTCATTCGCGGTTGCTGATTTTGCAAAGCCCGATGAGTTGATCACGGCATTAAAAACCAATGCTGTTTCATCCGTCGATGTTCTCATTCTTGTCAATTGGATTCACATGATCGAGATGGATGTGATTGCGCAGACGCTTTCACATGTTTCGCGCGAAATTCCGATCAAGCATATTGTCATGGATACGATCCGCGCGGGTACGCAAGGCTATCGTTTCACACATTCGCAAGATGATTTGCGCCGTCTCGGCAACATAAAAAAAGTGATCGCGGCGGATGATGTCCGCGATCTTGTGATTGTTGAAATGAAATCGCAGTAAAGCTTAGCAATTAAAACGCGATTTTTTCGCCGCGCATTTTCCATCCGCCTGTACCCGGCGCGTAATGAACGGCATCGGTGCGGCCTGAAGCGTGTGTCGCTGCGAGCGCTTTTGCTGATCGTCCACCCGCCTGACAGACGAGGATCAGAGGCTTTCCCAGCGGCAATTTTGCGGGATCAAATGTAGAAAGTGGATGATTGATTGCGCCAGGAACATGGCCCGCTTGATATTCGTTTGGCTCCCGGACATCAACGATATGACATTCACCACTCTCGACAGCTTTTTGCATATCTTCATGTTCGATGGCGGGAGTGCTCGATGAACCAAGCAAGCGAGAGATCAAAGCTGAGATCGACATTATTTATGGTCCTTAGAATAGAACTTAAGCGGCGGTTTTCGCGGCGCTGAATTGTGTGAAGGCTTCAAGTGCATGGCTTGCATACATCGCCGATGGTCCAGCCCCCATATAAATGGCCATGCCCAATGTTTCGAGCACTTCCTCGCGTGTTGCGCCATGATCAATCGCGGCTTTGACATGAAAGGCGATGCAATCATCGCAACGTACCGCGATCCCGATTGCGAGAGCGATGAGTTCTTTGGTTTTGGCATCAAGGGCGCTTGGCTGCAGGGCGGCTTGAGCGATGGATGAAAATCCCTTCATCACGTCCGGCGCGCCGGAGCGGAGATTACGTAACCCTACGGAAAGTTCACGAATCCATTGTGGCCAATCACGAGAATCAGAAGACATGAATCATTCTCTCGGTTAAGTTGCACGACTGAGGGCCAGCTGCTTTGCCCCTCCTATATATTAGGACTTACTAATTTAACAAGCCCCGTAACAAGACGATCCGGTCTCTCTCTATGCAGCTTGAAGAACTCGCCCCCCGCGCCGCCGAAGCCGAGGCTTTTTTGAAAGCAATGGCCAATCGTTATCGCTTGATGATTTTGTGCCAATTGCATCAAGGCGAAAAATCCGTGACGACCCTCCAAGGGGGTGTGGGCCTTAGCCAATCGGCCTTGTCGCAGCATCTTGCCCGTTTGCGGGAAGATGGCCTTGTGAAAACGCGGCGGGAATCGCAGACGATTTTTTATTCGCTGGCGAATCCGAATGTCTCTGAATTGATTGCTTTACTTTATCGGCTTTATTGCGGGCCGAACGGATCGGGTTGATCCAACTGGGTCGCTCAGCTTCCGCCAAATTTCCGATCCCATGTGAGAACGAGGGCTTTCGCCTTCTCGACATCGGATTGATCCATGACGGTGAGCAATTTGGCACGGGTCTCTGCCGCCAAAGTCCGCCGCTCATTCTGCCAGGAGGCAAGGCGGATGATGGAAAGGCTCAGCCACTGATAGGCGCTGATCATATCGACCTCAGTGCCGACACCGGTGGCATAACACATTCCGAGAGCATATTGGCCTTCGGGGGAACCGCCCTCAGCCGCTTTCTTGTACCATTTGACCGCAGCCGGTTCGTCCTTCTTCACGCCCTGACCCATGCGGAACATTTCGCCAAGCATATATTGTGCGGTCGGCTCGCCATCATCAGCGAGCGGCTTTAATTCCTTGTAGGCCTTTGCGAAATTGCCTTGGCTATAGGAGGCAACGCCATCCGAGAGCGTCGTCGTCATAAAGGGGATAAGGACGAGCGCTGTAAAGAAGGCCATCGCGACGGCCGCGGCGATTGCGAGGGTCCAGCGAGTGCTATTCATGAGTGTGTGCCCAACGACCCCAAACCATACAGTGTAGTAAATAGGCAATTTCTATGCCTCGCGCCAGTGGCGGTCCGATAGAGCAGAGGGCTTTCAGTTTGTCATAGAACTGTCATAAAAAGACAAAGTTGTGCAGGCCGGTTCAAGGAGGGCGGGTCTTTGGAGATCCATGTCTTTGCAGCCGTTCTGTTCGCGGCCATGCTTCACGCCGGGTGGAACACACTCGTCAAAGCCGGATCTGATAAGCTTGTCTCGACAACTTTGGTTGCTGGCGGTGGCGGTATCATTGCGTTGCCGCTGATTTTTATAGCCCCGTTGCCCGCTGTTGAATCATGGCCGTATCTCTTAGCGTCGGCCCTGATTCATATTGGCTACTTCACCGCCATTGTTCTTCTCTATCGCAATGCTGATCTGTCGGTGGCCTATCCGGTGACGCGCGGCTCAGCACCGCTTCTTGCAACGATTATTGCCGCTTTGACTGTTGGTGAAATTCCGACAGGACTCGCTCTGGCTGGCGCTCTGTCTCTCAGTCTTGGGATCATGTGGTTGGCGACTGATGGCATTCGCAAAGGCGGACTTGATCGAACCACATTGATTATTGCTTTGATCAATGCCGGAATCATCGCGCTATATACGGTTGTCGATGGTATGGGCGGGCGACTTTCGCAGCACTCAATCAGCTATAATATTTGGCTTGAATTTCTTGATGGCCTCTTTTTTGTGCCGCTTGCGCTTTTCATTCGTGGTCGATCGTTGATACGCCCTTTGATCACACAATGGAAAACAGGATTGCTTGGTGGTGGTGCCGCTTTTGCGTCATATGGAATTGCCATCTGGGCCATGACACAAGCGCCCATTGGTCATGTTGCAGCCGTGCGTGAATCATCTGTCTTTTTTGCGACCGTCTTTGGTGCGGTATTACTGGGCGAAAAATTTGGCCGTTCACGCTATATTGCCGCAGCATTTGTCGCTGTGGGTCTTGCCGCGTTGCGTTACGGATAATGCAAGAAAACCACAGATTTGGTTAAATAAAAGGCGTCCACATCACGTCATCAATATGTGGTGCCTGTGTCGCAAGCATGACGAGTCGATCAAAACCTAATGCAATGCCTGATGTTGGGGGCATAAAGCTAAGAGCTTCAAGAAGATCTTCATCAATCGGATAGCGCTCACCATAAATATTTTCTTTGAACGCCATATCCTTTTCAAAACGTTGTCTTTGTTCAAGCGGATCCGTTAACTCACAAAAGGCATTCGCGAGTTCAACGCCGCAGACAAATAATTCAAAGCGTTCGGCAACAAGAGAATTTGAAGGTTTGGGTCTCGCAAGAGCCGCTTCAGAAATTGGATATTCGCAAAGAAGAGTTGGACGAGTGATGCCTAAATGCGGATCAATTTTTTCAATCATTACGCGTGAAAACAAATCCGCCCATGTATCATCTTGAGCCACGCGCATACCCGCTTTGACGACAGCACGATAAAGAAGATCGCGGTCGGGCACACCGTCAGGCGTTGTGGCGAGAAGATCAATTTTTGCGAAGCGTTCAAAAGCCTCCGCAACAGTGAGTCGCTCTGCGTCAGCGAACGGGTCACAAGTGTAACCACGATGGTTGAACGTCCTTGCACCAGAGGTTTCAGCCGCCAAAGCCAGAAGCTTTGCGCAATCTGTCATCAACGCCTCATAGGGCTCCTCGGTCCGATACCATTCGAGCATAGTAAATTCAGGGGCGTGAAGCGCGCCACGCTCACGTGAACGGAAAACGCGGGCGAAATCGAAAATACGCTTTTCACCGCCGGCAATCAGCTTTTTCATCGCAAATTCGGGCGAGGTATGAAGATAGCGGGTGGAAGCCTCTCCATCCGTACCCCTGAAATGGACCTCCATCGCGTGGAGATGAGTCTCATTTCCGGGGGAGCGTTGGACCTGTCCGCATTCGACTTCGGTAAAGCCCTCGGCCTCAAAAAACTGCCGGAAAGCGGCTTTGATCCGGTTCCGCGCCAGAAGAATTGGGCGGCGATCGGCATGGCGGTTTTTATGCCACCACGCCGATTCTGGGCCTAAAATCGCCTCATCTTTTTGTTTTCGCATGGTTTTTTGACGGATCCCCGGTCACTTTTTTAGAACTTACTCTAGCGGTTTCCCGCCAAGTGTGAGACAAGCGCGGCCATTCCGATTATCGGGCGCTTAGCCGCCACTTCTTACAGGGTTTCATCCGTGCAAGTCATCGCCAGTTCGATCCGCAAGGGCAATATCATTGAAAAAGACGGGCAGCTTTATGTTGTGCTGACCGCCGAAAATATTCATCCGGGCAAAGGCACGCCCGTGACCCAGCTTGCGATGCGCCGGATTTCGGACGGGGTCAAAATCGCGGAACGTTATCGCACCACAGAAAATGTCGAGCGCGCTTTCGTTGAAGATCGCGATTTCAATTTTCTTTATCAAGATGCCGACGGCTATAATTTCATGAATAACGAAACCTTTGAGCAGGTTTCTGTTTCATCGGATGTGATCGGCGATCAAGCTGTTTACTTGCAAGAAAATATGACCTGCGTTTTGTCGATGTTTGACGGCCGTTGTGTGGCCATTCAATTGCCTGCACGCGTGACGCTTGAAATTGTAGATACAGAACCGACCGTCAAGGGTCAGACCGCTTCGTCTTCGTATAAGCCTGCGACTTTGTCGAATGGTGCGCGCACAATGGTGCCACCGCATATCACCGCAGGAACGCGTGTTGTGATCATGACGGAAGATGGTTCATACGTCGAACGTGCCAAGGATTGATCATCAATGCGTGCGCTTCTCGACGTCATTCTGATTGCGTTGGAGCTTTACAGCTGGGCGATTATTATTTCCGCTGTTGTGAGTTGGCTTGTCGCGTTTAACGTCGTCAATATGCGTAATGAAGTTGTGCGTTCAGTGGCGATGGGGCTCTATCAAATTACAGAACCTGCGCTGCGACCGATCCGTCGTATTCTTCCCAATCTCGGTACGATGGATATTTCGCCGATCATTCTTCTCTTATTGATCATGCTCATTGAACGCATCATTCGGATGTATATCTATCCGAATGTGTTCTGATCGTTCTCCGCCTTTCTCGGTTGGGTCTGATGGTCTTGTTCTCCATATCAGGCTCACACCAAAAGGCGGGCGTGACGCGATAGACGGCATTGAGCCGCTTTCAAATGGTCAATCAGTTCTTAAAGTTAGAGTGCGTGCTGTGCCTGAGGATGGCAAAGCGAATAAAGCGCTCATCAAATTGATAGCGGACACGCTTGATTGTGCGGCGTCTTCGATTGAAATTGTTTCAGGTGCCACCGCGCGCATCAAGACATTGAAAATTGTGGGTGATGGTCAGGCGCTTGGCAAAAGATTAAGATCGGGACTGTCTTTATGATCCGCATTGCCCCCGGTGCCCATCTTGATGAAAGTGAACTCATTGAGACTTTCGTGCGCGCATCGGGGCCCGGTGGTCAAAATGTCAATAAGCTCGCGACCGCTGTCGAATTGCGCTTTGATGTGTTCAATGCGCCGGGACTTGACCAAGACATCAAAGAGCGTCTCGCCAAGCTTGCGGGAAGACGCCTCACACTCGAAGGTGTGATTGTCATTTTTGCACAGAAACACCGCACGCAGGAGATGAATCGGGCTGATGCTCGCGAGCGTCTCTACGAGTTGATCAGGCAGGCGGCCAAACGGCCGATCCTCCGGCGTCCGACCAAGCCGACACTGGCTTCGAAGAAAAGGCGAGTGGCGTCCAAGATCAAGCGCGGCGGCATCAAGGGCCTGCGCGGGCGCCCCTCGTCAGACGACTAAAAGGGCACTGAATTTTAACCCTGCGACATTAAGAGCTAAGACCTTCGTCGTGGTTTATGCCGCATTGCGGTAAAGCCCGAATTTGCGCTAAAACCCTCACGCGACGCCGTGCACTAGAGGCACCAAACCAAGAAAACCAAGGTCTTCGCGATGGCAGTTACAAAATCCCGCCCGCTTTCGCCGCATTTGTCGGTCTATAAAATGACCATCACGATGGCGATGTCGATCATGCACCGCATCACCGGGGCCGCACTTTATATTGGCACCGTGCTTCTGGCGATCTGGCTTTTGGCGGCGGCGACAAGCCCGGAAGCCTTTGCCACGGTGCAAACACTGTGGGGGTCGATCCTCGGTCGGCTCGTTCTGCTCGGTTATACATGGGCGCTGGTTCACCATGCGCTTGGCGGGCTGCGCCACTTCATCTGGGATTCGGGGGCGGGTTTTGGCCCCGAAAGACGGACCTTCGCGCAATTGACCCTTGTGGGTTCAATTCTCATCACGCTGGCGCTCTGGGCGCTTGGCTATTGGGTGAGGTGAGATCATGAGTAACTCATCTTCCATGAAAACACCGATGAAGCGCGTGCGCGGTTTGGGTTCAGCGCGTTCGGGTACCGAGCATTTCTGGCTGCAACGTTTGACCGCTTTGGCCAATATTCCGCTCACCATTGGTTTTCTGTGCGTGGTCTATGCGGCGCTTGGCAAAGATGCAGCGGCTGCGCGTGCGGTACTCTCGCGACCCTTTGATGCGTTTATCATTGCGCTCTTTGTGATCTCAGGTGCCGTGCATATGAAGCTCGGTATGCAAACCATCATCGAAGATTATGTTCATGGCGAAGCTTCGAAACTCGCACTTCTTGCTTTGAATACATTGTTTGCTTTTCTGATCGCGGCGGCTTGTGTGTTCGCGGTTCTTAAATTGACGTTTGGAGTCTCATAATGGCCACTGCATCGCCTGCCGTGAATGGCAAAGCCTATGCGATCACGGATCATACTTTTGATGTTGTTGTTGTCGGCGCAGGTGGCGCAGGCTTGCGTGCGACCGTTGGATGCGCACAAGCGGGCCTACGCACCGCTTGTATCACGAAAGTGTTTCCCACGCGTTCGCATACGGTTGCGGCACAAGGCGGCATCTCCGCGTCGCTCGGCAATATGGGGCCTGATGATTGGCGCTGGCATATGTATGACACCGTTAAGGGTTCTGACTGGCTCGGCGACCAAGATGCGATTGAATATCTTTGCCGTAACGCACCGGAAGCGGTTTACGAGCTTGAACATTGGGGCGTGCCGTTTTCACGCACCGAAGAAGGCAAAATCTATCAACGTCCCTTTGGTGGCATGACAACCGAATTCGGCAAAGGCATTGCGCAGCGTACATGCGCCGCCGCCGACCGCACGGGACACGCCATTTTGCACACGCTTTATGGACAGGCATTGCGTGCGAATACAGAATTTTTCATCGAGTATTTTGCGCTTGATCTCATCATGGATGAGGAGGGCCGTTGCCGTGGCGTCATTGCGCTTAAAATGGATGATGGCACGATCCATCGCTTTCGCGCGAATGAAACCATTCTTGCCACCGGCGGCTATGGTCGCGCTTATTTTTCGGCAACCTCAGCTCATACATGCACGGGTGATGGCAATGCGATGGTGTTGCGCGCGGGTCTGCCGTTGCAAGATATGGAATTCGTGCAATTCCACCCTACCGGCATTTATGGCGCTGGCTGCTTGATCACGGAAGGCGCGCGGGGTGAAGGCGGTTATCTCACCAATTCAGCCGGCGAACGCTTCATGGAACGTTACGCGCCGAGTGCAAAAGACCTCGCATCACGCGATGTTGTCTCACGCGCGATGACGATGGAAATTCGTGAAGGTCGTGGTGTGGGTAAACATAATGACCACATCTATCTTCATCTTGATCATCTTGATCCGAAAATTCTGCATGAACGTCTTCCCGGCATTTCGGAAAGCGCCAAAATTTTCGCGGGCGTCGATGTGACGAAGGAACCGATTCCGGTACTTCCAACCGTGCATTACAATATGGGCGGCATTCCGACCAATTATCATGGCGAAGTGCTCACCAAGAAAAACGGCAATGCCGACACGATCGTTCCCGGTCTGATGGCGATTGGTGAAGCGGCGTGCGTGTCTGTGCATGGTGCCAATCGTTTGGGTTCGAATTCACTCATTGATCTTGTCGTGTTTGGCCGCGCCGCTGGATTGCGCGCCGCCGAACTCGTCACGCCGGGCGAGAAGCAAGCAGAGCTCGCAAAAGATTCGGCCGATCAAGCGCTCGCGCGTTTGGATCGTTTCCGTCACGCATCAGGCTCAACATCAACGGCAGAATTGCGCTTGCGGATGCAGAAAACAATGCAAACCAATTGCGCGGTTTATCGCACGGGTGATGTGTTATCAGAGGGCCAGAAACTCATTCATGATGTCTGGCGCGCCGCAGCGGATATCAAGGTCACTGACCGTTCTCTCATTTGGAACACCGACCTCCTTGAAACGCTCGAATTCGACAATCTCATTGTGCAAGCGGTTACAACAATGGACTCGGCGGCCAATCGCCAAGAGAGCCGCGGCGCTCATGCGCGCGAAGATTATCCCAATCGCGATGATAAGGAATGGATGAAGCACACGCTGAGCTTCATTGATTCTGCAAAACAAGAAACCATCATCGATTATCGTCCGGTGCATACTTACACGATGTCGAATGACATCGAATATATTGCGCCGAAAGCACGTGTGTATTGAGACGAAGCGGAGTATTGAACCATGGTTGAATTATCGCTTCCAAAAAATTCGCGGATGGTCGAAGGCAAGATCTGGCCGAAACCACAAGGCGCAAAACGTGTCACCGAATTTCGCATCTATCGTTATGATCCGGATGGCGAAAACAATCCGCGCGTTGATACTTATTATGTTGATCGCGATGATTGCGGGCCGATGGTGCTTGATGGCATTATTTGGATCAAATCGAAAATTGATCCGACGCTGACCTTCCGCCGCTCCTGTCGCGAAGGCATTTGCGGTTCATGCGCGATGAATATCGACGGATTGAACACGCTCGCCTGCACCAAGGGCATGGATGAAGTCGCGCACCCCATCCGCATTTATCCTTTGCCGCATATGCCGGTGATCAAAGACCTTGTGCCTGATCTTACGAATTTCTACGCGCAACATGCCTCTATTGAGCCATGGCTACACACGTCAACACCAGCACCTGAAAAAGAATGGAAGCAATCACGCGAAGACCGCGAGAAACTCGACGGTCTTTACGAGTGCATTCTCTGCGCGAGCTGCTCGACCTCATGCCCGAGCTATTGGTGGAATGGTGATCGCTATCTAGGCCCCGCTGCTTTGCTGCAGGCCTATCGCTGGTTGATCGATTCACGCGATGAAGCGACTGGCGAACGTCTGGATCATCTCGAAGATCCGTTCCGGCTCTATCGTTGTCACACGATTATGAATTGCGCAAACACCTGCCCAAAAGGCTTGAACCCCGCAAAGGCCATTGCCGAAATCAAGAAGATGATGGTGGAGAGACGGGTTTAAGATTTTCTCGCTCGTTGAGTTTAACAAAAAACCCGCCTTTCGGCGGGTTTCTTTTAGTTCAAGTTTCAAGACGCGCGGTTCAGAAGGCGCACGCTCACTGAACGAGCTTTGGTCCGCCGCTTGTTACAGGTTCGCTTTCTGCCATGATGCCGAGGCGTCGGGCGACTTCCGCATAGGCTTCGACGAGACCGCCCATATCGCGGCGGAAACGGTCTTTGTCGAGCTTGTCATTTGATTTGACATCCCAGAGCCGCGCCGAGTCGGGCGAAATTTCATCGGCCAACACGATCCGCATCATGTCACCTTCCCAGAGGCGACCGCATTCGATTTTGAAATCGACGAGGCGGATGCCGGCGCCCAAAAAGAGACCCGAGAGAAAATCATTCACACGCAAAGCGAGCGCCATGATGTCATCAAGCTCTTGCGGTGTCGCCCAACCGAAAGCGGTGATGTGCTCTTCCGACACCATCGGATCATTGAGCTCGTCTTTTTTGTAATAGAACTCAATGATTGAGCGCGGCAGCGGCGTGCCTTCTTCAAGGCCAAGGCGCGTCGCGAGTGAACCGGCGGCGATGTTGCGCACCACCACTTCAAGCGGAATGATTTCCACTTCGCGGATCAATTGCTCGCGCATATTCAAACGACGAATGAAATGCGTGGGCACACCAATCGCATTCAAATGCTGGAAAATGAATTCCGAAATGCGATTGTTCAAAACGCCTTTGCCATCGAGCACGGCGTGCTTCTTGGCGTTGAACGCAGTGGCGTCATCTTTGAAATGTTGGACCAAGGTGCCAGGCTCGGGACCCTCATAAAGGATCTTCGCCTTGCCTTCGTAAATGCGACGGCGGCGGTTCATCATGAATAACCGGGGTTTGAGAGGTTTTGGAGAATGATGCCCCTCTATAGGGGAAAACCTCTCGATAAAGCAATGGCGGAGGGGCTGCGCCCAGTCACTGTTCATGATCTAGGCCAAAGCGAAGCTGATCCTTTTCATCTAGCGTGATCCTCGGGGTTAGCCGTGTTTCTTGCCCCCGTTGCGTGAGAAACCAATTTTTGTGAGGCGTAAATGAGCGTATTTGATGAGAGAGAACGCGCTTTTGAGGCCAAATTTGCCCATGACGAAACGCTTCGGTTCCGCGTTCATGCGCGGCGAACCAAATTGCTCGGTCTTTGGGCAGGGGAAAGATTGGGGAAATCGGGCGTGCCCCTTCACGATTATGCAATGAGCCTTGTCGCGTTGGAGCTTGGGCGGGAGGGGGAAGCGGCTCTCAAGAGCAAAATTGAGGATGATTTTGCGCAAGCGGGGCTCCCTCTCGCAGAGGGCGAATTGGCTCATAAAATGACGATGTTTCTCGGCGAAGCAATCAAGCAGTTCGCCGTGGCGGAATAATCCTTGCGGCCTTGTCTCGCTCGAAGCTGATGCGTAGTGTTCCCGCTTCCGTGAAGACGAGGAGTTTTATGATGCCGCATCTTTCGACGATCAGCGCTTTGTCTAACCGCATCGGCGGAGGATCAGGTCTTCTCACCGCATGGGTCGGCATGCCTGATCCGGTCGTTGCCGGACATTTGGCGCTCGAGGATTTCGATGTTGTTACGCTCGATATGCAGCATGGTGCGAATGATATCGCTTCAGTACGACAAGGCATTTTGAATGTGACGCTTGCCGGCAAACCCAGCCTCGTTCGCATTCCTGTCAATGATTTTGCCACCGCCTCACGCGTTCTTGATTTTGGTGCCGCAGGTGTGATCGCGCCCATGATTAATTCAAAAGCGGATGCGGAAGCCTTTTTGTCCTTTATGAAATTTCCGCCAGTTGGTCAGCGCAGTTGGGGCCCAACCATTGCCGTGGGGCTTACTGGGCAAACGCTTGATGATTATCTGGCTAAAGGCAATGCGATGTCGGTTGCGATTGCGATGATTGAAACACGTGAAGCTTTGGCTGCCCTAGATGATATCTTAGCACTCGACGGAATCGATGCTGTTTTTGTTGGTCCGTCAGATCTTTCGATCGCTTTGTCAAACGGATCAAATGTCAATCCGTCGCGCGCGGACGTTATCGATGCACTTGATCATGTGAGGCAACGCGCTCATGCGCATAAAAAAGCGGCATGTTGTTTTGCGCCGACACCTGTGATGGCCAAAGACCTTGCCAAAAAAGGCTATGATCTGATGGCGATTGGCACTGATTTTTCACAACTGAGAAGCGGCGCGCGTGCGCAGATCGACATTGCACGCGGCCGCTCCTGATTCAATTTACAAATCGATTTTTTAATTCTGTCCTTCGCCCGAGGACTTCATCATCTCTTTGCCATGGGATTTCATCATACCGTCGCCATGGTGACCACGATGATCCATTGGCATTGCCCACCGCAACGCATCGCGCTGTTTATCATCAAGCTTGGCATAAAGCGCGTCAGCGGCGGGGCGAACAATCTTCACGGCTTCAAGCATGGATGAAAGATGTTTTTCCATTGTTGCCAGACGACCGGGAGGTGAGAGGTCGGCGCTCTCCTTGTCTTGATCGCAAGACGCTTTCAAACTTTCCTGCGCTTTTGTGACTGCCGCTTTCAAGGCCTCTAGCTCCGGCTTTTGCGCATCTGTTGGCTTGATCGCGCGTTCAAGACGATCAACCATTTTCACGCTTAACGGGCCTTTCATCTCACAGACATGTGATCCGCCGCGCATCATTTTGCCCATGTGATTTTCCGGACTTGCAAAAGCAATGGCCGCGCCCCCCGCCACGAGAATGGAAACGGCACCGGCAAGAAGAAGTTTTTTACTGTTTTTCATAGATAAACCTCATTGAATAAAGACCTGTATCATCAGGCGATGAGACATTTTTATACGCCTCACCATTCTCGAGGTGTGTCCGGAACATTAAAAAGAGTTAAGCCTTCGGCCCCTTGAAAAAGGCGATTGAGGTTCTATTCGAGAATGCCTTCTTTGGTATTCAATGCATCAGCCAAACGCGTCTTTGCACTGCCGGGCTCTAGCGGCTTTTGCTGCGATTCATGTGGCGTCCATCCGGACACCCACAGACATTCGAATGTCGCGCGAATACGCTCATCAGAATCGCTATAATTTTCAGCATATATTTCAAGCGCACGTAGCAATGTCTTTCGGCGTAATGGTATCTTGCGTCTTTCGATGAGGACATTGGTCGCACCCATCGCACGCAAATCGGCAAAAAGCGCTAATGGTGTTTGATAACGCACGGTGATGGTTTCGGTATCAACCACAGGTAAAGCAAATCCAGCGCGTTGCATGAGGGCGCCGATGTCGCGTAAATCTACGAAAGGCGATACGCGCGGACTCAATCCACCTTCGCATTCGATTTCCGCACGTGCAAAAGAATCGCGCAATTCATGCAGAGTTTGTCCGCCTAAGAGACAAGCCATGAAGAGACCATCCGCTTTCAAAGCGCGTTTGATCTGGATGAGGAGACCGGGAAGATCGTCAACCCATTGAAGGGCGAGAAGTGACACAACGGCATCAAGACTTTGTGGCGCGAAGGGCACAAGGGATGTGTCGCCAAGGATCTTTTGCCACGCGCCAGTGCCGAGCATTTCGGTAAGCGACGCTTGCCGGATGATTTGTTTGAAACGCTGTGAGGCGAGAAGCTTTAACGCGGCGTGAGACCCAAGCGTGCCGATATCAGCGACCGTATCGAAAGACCGCGCGAGGGCTTGTAAGCGCAATTCAAAATCATCAGCGACCCGCTCCAATAGAAAATCGGCAGCGCCTTTTTTAAGAGCGCGTTTCAGGCGTGTTCGCAAAAGCGACTGGTCAAAAAGACAGGGTGTCTGCATCACAAGGAGGCTTTAGGCTCTCCCCTTTCTGGGGTCAAAGCCGAAACGCGTTCCATGCTCCGTCCACTTCAAAATTTTGGCCTTGTGGATGATCTCCGCCAAAGCGCGAAAGCGGTGTCCCGGGCTGTCGTTGATTTGTTATGGCCGCCTTCTTGTATTGGTTGCGGGGCGGCGGTGATTGAGCCGGATCGATTTTGCGCGACTTGTTGGAGGGCATTGCCGTTGATTTCGCCCCCGGTTTGTCAGCGCTATGGCGTGCCTTTACCCTTTGATCTTGGTCCGGAACCGCTGTCCCCCTTGGCGATTTCCGATCCGCCTGTTTTTGAGCGGGCGCGGGCGGCCTTTCGCTATGACGGCCTCGCACGCGAGATCGTTCATCATTTCAAATATGGCGACCGCACCGAATTGGCCCGCCCGATGGGGCGACTCATGGCGGAAGCGGGAAAAGCGCTCCTCGCTGACGCTTCGCTGGTCGTGCCTGTTCCCTTGCATCGGTTCCGGTTCTTGGGAAGGCGGTTCAATCAGGCCGCCTTGCTCGCAAAAGAAATCGGCGCCTTGGCGCAAAAGCCGGTGGGCTTCGAAGTGCTCACCCGCGTCAAAGCGACCCGTCCGCAAGTGGGGCTCACCCGCGCGGAGCGCGCAGATAATTTGGCCCGAGCCTTCGCCGTGCCGGATCACGAGCGTCTTCCACTCGCCGGACAACGCATCCTTCTAATCGACGATGTGATGACCTCGGCGGCCACCGGCAATGCGTGTGCCCGCACTTTGCTTAAAGCTGGAGCTTCGGCGGTTGATCTTCTCGTTTTTGCCGTTGTGGCAAAGTCCTGATTTCGGCTTATATAGGGGAAGACTATTCGACAGAGGCGCTTTCTGATGCAACCGGTTACGATCTATACAAAATCTTGGTGCCCTTATTGCCATTCGGCCAAAGATCTTCTGACAAAAAAAGGCGTTGCCTTTAACGAGATTGATGTCTCCGAAGGCGGCGAGAAGCAAGCCGCCATGGCTGAGCGCGCGAATGGTCGCTCTTCAGTTCCGCAAATTTTCATTGGCACCACCCATGTTGGCGGGTGCGACGATCTCTATGCGCTTGATCGTGCGGGCAAGCTTGATCCGCTGCTCCAAGCTTAGAACGGAACTCTCATGTCTCATTCTTTCATAGCCGCTTGCGTGCAAATGCGTGGCCGCAGAGACCCGTCGACAAATTGCGATGATGCTGTGCGTATGATTCGCGAAGCTGCTTCGCGTGGTGCTACTTTTGTTCAAACACCAGAGATTTCTAATCTCGTCGATCGTGATCGCGAAACGATGATGAAGAGTCTTTTCACGGAAGACAAAGATCCGATGCTGCAAGCCTTTCAAGCGCTTGCCCGTGAATTGAGGATCACAATCCATGCAGGTTCTTTATCGATCAAGAATGGCGACAAAGTTGCGAACCGCGCTTTTGTGATTTCATCATCAGGCGACGTTGCTGCGCGCTATGATAAAATTCATCTCTTTGATGTCGATCTTGCCAATGGTGAAACATGGCGTGAGTCAAACACATTCACGGGGGGATCAGAAGCCATCGTTGTTGATATTCCGCATGCAAAGCTTGGTGTTTCGATTTGCTATGATGTGCGCTTTCCCTATCTTTTTCGTGCGCTTGCCGATCATGGGGCAACACTATTAAGTGCACCTGCGTGCTTCACAAAACAAACGGGTGAAGCACATTGGTCAGTGTTGCAACGCGCTCGCGCGATTGAAAATGGCGCCTTCATGATTTCGGCAGCGCAAGCGGGTTTGCATGAAGATGGTCGTGAAACCTATGGCCACTCGATGATTGTTGATCCGTGGGGACGTGTTTTGGCTGAAGGCGATGACAAGCCTGGGCTTATTTTCGCCGAAATCAAAACGGATGCTGTCACAGAAGCACGTAATCGAATTCCCGCTTTGCGTCACACACGCCCGACTCCGGTTAGCGTTTGTTAACCGATCAAGATAGATAATCGCTCCTCATGATCAAATATCAATTACACTGCGATGATGGCCATGATTTTGAAGGATGGTTTCCTTCAAGTGAGGCCTTTGAAAAGCAAAAGAAGCGTGGTTTTGTGAGCTGCGCAATTTGTGGCAGCAATAAAGTTGATCGGGCGATCATGGCACCGTCTGTAGCACGGACGGATAACCGCACACAGGTGGTTCCCGCAGAATTTATTAACGACGTTCCTGCACCCCTTATTTCAGAGGAAGAGCGTGAGCTTCGTCGTCGTCTTTCAGAATTGCGCGCCGAGATGATCAAGGACGCTGAAGATGTCGGTGAAGATTTTGCCGAAGAGGCGCGCAAGATCCATTTCGGTGAACGGGATACGAAACAGATTTATGGTCGCACCACGTTAGCCGATGCGCGTGATCTTCTTGATGAAGGCATCGGTGTGTTGCCGCTGCCTCCCTCCTTTGATGATGCAAATTAAAAGTGCTTAGTCACGCACCGCTGTGAGCATATAATTCACATCCATATCGCGCGATAATTTCCATTGATTGGTGAGCGGATTAAGAACAACTCCCGCTTGATAATCAATGATCAATCCATCGCGTTCAATTGCGCGCGTGAGTTCCGAAGGTGTGACGAATTTTTCCCATTGATGGGTACCGCGTGGCAACCATCGCAAAACATATTCCGCGCCGACAATCGCAAGCGCAAAGGCTTTGAGTGTACGATTCAAAGTCGCCATAACAAGAAGCCCACCGGGTTTTACGGCGGCGGTGCAAGCGGCAACAAAGGCGTCAACATCGGCAACATGTTCGACAACTTCCATTGCGAGCACAATGTCGAACCGCGCACCTTCTTCAACGAGTGCTTCAATGGTCGTTTGTTGATAATCGATTGAGAGCCCGCTTTTGGCCGCGTGAAGTTTGGCAACTTCAATATTTGTGGGCGCGGGATCAATGCCTGTCACATTGGCACCAAGCCGGCTCAAAGGTTCGCAGAGAAGACCGCCGCCGCAACCGATATCGACCACTGAAAGGCCAGCAAGCGGCTTGGCCTCATCGCCATCGCGACCAAAGCGTTTGAGTGCCCGTCCGCGAATGACCTGTAACCGGACGGGGTTGAAACGGTGGAGCACGCCCATCGGGCCTTTCTCATCCCACCAAGTACGCGCAATCCGCTCGAAACGGGCGACTTCATTCTCGTCGATGGTCGAGCCCTGGGCATATGTCATCGGAAATTCCTTTGCCTTTCGGCGTCCACAGTCCTGGTCGGGCGGTTGACAGAGGGCCCCCACGCCGCCATGGATGTGCGCCTTTTTCAACCGGCAGGACGCAGGACGCAAGTCCGCTCTTGCCCCTTGTTTCAAGACGGTTTCCCGTTCTGATGAAAACCCTTGTGATGAAATTTGGCGGAACTTCGGTCGCCAATCTCGACCGGATCCGCAATGTCGCCCTCCATGTGAAGCGCGAAGTCGAGGCGGGCTATCACGTCGCGGTTGTGGTTTCGGCCATGTCAGGCAAGACGAATGAGCTCGTTGCCTGGTGTAAAGACGCGGCCCCCCTTTATGACCAGCGCGAATATGATGCGGTCGTCGCCTCCGGCGAACAGGTGACCTCGGGCCTCTTGGCGATGGCCCTTCAGAATATTGGCATTCCCGCCCGCTCCTGGCAGGGCTGGCAAATCCCGCTTCATACCGATGATGCCCATGGCTCGGCCCGGATTTCCGGCATGGACGGGAGCGGAATCATCGACGGATTCCGCAAACGTAAGGAAGTGGCTGTTGTTGCCGGTTTTCAAGGAATTCATGCTGAAACAGGGCGCTTGACGACTTTGGGTCGTGGCGGTTCGGATACAAGTGCGGTGGCGATTGCTGCCGGCCTCAATGCCGAGCGCTGCGACATCTATACCGATGTCGATGGGGTTTATACGACCGATCCGCGGATCGTCCCCAAAGCGCAACGGCTCGAAAAAGTGGCTTTTGAAGAAATGCTCGAAATGGCTTCGATGGGGGCCAAAGTCTTGCAAGTTCGTTCGGTTGAACTCGCAATGACGCATCGGGTGCCAACTTATGTGCGGTCATCATTCGATGATCCGGCGGATCCAAAACCCGGAACCCTCATCTGCGGCGAGGAGGATATTGTGGAACAACAAATCATCACCGGCATTGCCTATTCAAAAGACGAGGCTCAAATCACCTTGCGCCGCGTGGCAGACAAGCCCGGCATTGCCGCCGCTATTTTCGTTCCGCTCGCGGATGCGAATATCAATGTCGATATGATTATTCAGGTTGTGTCGGATGACACCACCACCACCGACATCACATTTACTGTGCCAACCGCTGATTTTGAGCGTGCGAAAACCATTCTCGAGGGTCTTCGTGGCACGATTGGTTACGCTTCGCTGCAAGGCGCCACGGATGTGGTGAAGGTCTCGGCCATCGGTGTGGGGATGCGCAGTCATGCCGGTGTCGCGGCAAAGGCTTTCAAAGCGCTTGCCGAAAAAGGCGTCAATATCCGCGCGATCACGACCTCAGAGATCAAATTCTCGGTGTTGATTGATAGTGCCTATACGGAATTGGCTGTTCGCACACTGCATTCGCTCTATGGGCTCGATAAGGCCTAAGCGCGACGTTTCGATGCAGGGCTGGCGGATCAGGGTTGATCCAGACTGTTTTGCAACTTTGTGTAAAGAAGATTAAAGCAAGATTCAGCACGCATCCTTTTTTAGGGATTCGTGTTTATGGGTGTTTTCCGATCAAGATCGGACGAGGGAAACGGAGTCATGCGGTCATCACTCGGTGGACCGAGAGTGTTGTTACGCCGCCTCCGCGAAGTCATGGCGGAGCCGGTCAGCGCTCAGGCACGCCTTGATAAGATCGTGACCTTGATTGCGGCCAATATGGTCGCCGAAGTGTGTTCCTTTTATGTGATGCGAGCCGACAATACGCTTGAACTCTTCGCAACCGAAGGGCTGAAGCGCGAAGCCGTGCATATGACGACCATGAAAGCGGGCGAAGGTCTTGTCGGCTTGATTGCCCGTCAGGCCGAACCGATGAATGTGCAGGATGCACAGCATCACCCCGCTTTCTCCTATCGTCCAGAAACGGGCGAAGAAATCTATCAATCCTTCCTCGGCGTGCCGGTCTTACGTTCGGGTAACACGCTCGGTGTTCTCGTCGTTCAAAACCGCGCTCATCGTCTCTATACGGACGAGGAAGTCGAGGCGCTGCAAACGACCGCGATGGTGCTTGCGGAGATTATCGCCGCTGGCGAATTGAAATCGCTGGCGCACTCCGGAACAGATATTGCGCTCACACGTTCTTTGACGCTTTCAGGCCAACCTTTGTCTGATGGGGTTGGTCTGGGCTATGCGGTGTTGCATGAACCGCGCATTGTGATTTCCAATCTCATTGCGGATGACACCGCGAAAGAACAAAAGCGTCTTGATGAAGCTGTCTCGGATCTACGGGCTTCTATTGATCAGCTTGTTGATCGTGGCGATGTCATGCATGGCGGCGAACATCGCGAGGTTCTTGAAACCTATCGTATGTTCGCCAATGATCCAGGATGGACAAGACGTTTGCGGGAAGCGGTGCAAACGGGCTTGACCGCTGAAGCCGCTGTCGAACGTGTGCAATCAGATAATCGCGCGCGTATGTTACGCCAAACTGACCCCTATTTACGTGAACGCTTGCATGATCTCGATGAATTGGCCAATCGGCTTCTTCATCGCTTGCTTGGTCGCGATATGATTGATGGTCGCGTGCTTTTGCCCGACAATGCAATTTTAATTGCACGTTCGATGGGCCCAGCCGCATTACTTGATTATGATCGTTCGAAATTACGCGGACTTGTGTTGGAGGAAGGTGGCCCTACGAGTCACATCGCAATCGTCGCGCGCGCTCTGGGTATTCCTGCTGTCGGCACGGTTGAGAACATCACCGGCCTTGTTGTTGCCGGTGATGCGATCATTGTTGATGGTGGCGCGGCACAAGTTCAGGTGCGTCCGCAGCCTGACATCGAAGATGCTTACAAAGAAAAAGCGCGCCTCAGAGCGCGCCGTCAGGAACAATATCGTAGTTTGCGGGATGTTCCATCGGTGACGAAAGATGGCGTTCCGATTACCCTTAATCTCAATGCCGGACTCCTAATTGATTTGCCGCATATTGATGATACGGGCGCCGATGGCATCGGCCTGTTCAGAACTGAATTGCAATTCATGGTATCGGCAAGGATGCCGAAGGCGAATGAACAAATCGGTTTCTATCGCACCGTACTGGAAGCTGCACAAAATAAGCCCGTTACATTCCGCACGCTTGATATTGGGGGTGATAAAATCCTTCCTTATATGCGCACGGGCGAAGAAGAAAACCCGGCGCTCGGCTGGCGTGCCATTCGCATTGGCCTTGATCGACCTGGCCTATTGCGCGCGCAATTGCGCTCCATGTTGAAGGCCGCGAAAGATCATGATCTTCGAGTCATGTTTCCGATGGTCGCGACGGTTGATGAATTTGATCGTGCGAAGGCGATTGTTGAACGTGAAATTCATCATCTTGAGCGTTATGGTCACGGATTGCCGAAGAGCATCAAGCTTGGCGTGATGATCGAAGTGCCTTCATTGCTCTTCGAGATTGATGAAATCTCTAAGCGCGCAGACTTTCTCTCCGTTGGATCAAATGACCTGATGCAGTTTCTATTTGCAGCCGATCGTGAAAATCCGATGATGGCGGCACGCTTTGATCCTTTAAGTCCTGCTTGTTTGCGTGCGTTAAAAACAATTGTGGATGCGGGAACACGTGCACAAATTCCCGTGACATTATGTGGTGAATTGGGTGGACGGCCGATTGAAGCAATGACCTTGATCGGTCTCGGCTATCGATCGCTTTCCATGTCACCCGCTTCGATTGGTCCCGTCAAAGCCATGCTGATTGAGCTTCATGCCGCAAGCATTGCCGGGCATCTTGAAACGCTTCTTGATCAATCGAATGGCATTGCTACTTTGCGCCCGCAAATTGAGAGTTTTGCGCAAAGCCACGGTATTCCGGTCTAGCGACGCTTTCGTGCTGCTCCCCACCGCCCTTTTTCTTTTTCATTTTTCTCAAAGTTATGGCTCTCAACACACAAAAACTCGATGCCATTCTCGCGCGCCACGCCGCCGTTACCGATCGCTTGAACAGCGGACCGGATGCGGAAAGTTTTGTAGCCTTGTCGCGCGAATTGGCAGAGCTTGATCCCGTTGTCGAAGGTATTCGTGCTTTGCGCGATGCAGAAAAGGAGCGCGATGATCTTCAATCACTTTTGAATGATCCATCAACCGATTCTGAGATGCGTGCGCTTGCTGAAGATGAACGCCGTGGCGCTGAAGAGCGCGTTCATCACGCTGAACATGCATTGCGTTTACTATTGTTACCAAAAGATCTTGCTGATGAGCGCGGTGCGATTCTCGAAGTGCGCGCTGGAACGGGCGGCGATGAAGCCTCGCTTTTCGCAGGCGATCTTTTCCGCATGTATGAACGTTATGCGGCGGGTCGACGTTGGAGCGTTGAAATTCTTTCAACCTCTGAAGGAACCGTTGGAGGCTTTAAAGAAATCATCGCCGAGATTCGTGGCCATGGTGTTTTCGGTCGATTGAAATTTGAAAGCGGTGTTCATCGGGTTCAACGCGTTCCCGATACCGAAACACAGGGTCGTATTCATACTTCAGCAGCAACGGTTGCTGTCTTACCGATTGCCGAACCGGTTGATGTGGTCATCGATGACAAGGACCTTGTGATTGAAACCATGCGCGCGGGTGGCGCCGGCGGCCAACATGTCAACAAAACTGAAAGCGCGATCAGAATCACGCATGTACCTTCCGGTATTGTCGTGATGATGCAGGATGAACGTTCACAACATCGTAATCGTGCAAAGGCGATGGAAGTCTTACGCACGCGTCTTTATGATCGCGAGAGACAGAAACGAGCCGATGCTGAGGCTGCAGAACGTCGTGGTCAAGTCGGATCGGGTGATCGCTCTGAGCGGATTCGCACTTATAATTTTCCGCAAGGTCGTTTGACGGATCATCGCATCAATCTCACGCTCTATAAATTACCGGAAATCGTTGCCGGCACAGCGCTTGACGATGTCATTGAGCCCTTGATTGCCGAACATCAAGCCGCGCTGCTGGGTGCCGAGGAGTTGTAAAATGTCGATTACTGAATCGATGACACGCGTTGAAGCGTTAAAACATCTTGGCGATGTGTTTCGTGGTGTTGGTATTGAAACGGCGCAACGCGATGCGCGTTTGCTTCTTCTTCATGCGTCCGGCATTGAACATATGGATCTCTTGCGCAGCCCACGTGAAACTTTAGGGGCGGACGTAGCGCTGCGTTTACAGGATTATGTTTCTCAACGTGTGACAAGGATTCCGGTCGCGCGCATTTTGGGCGAATGGGAATTCTGGTCTTTGCCTTTCACGCTTGTGGTTGAAAGTCTTGTTCCGCGCCCTGATAGTGAAACAGTTGTGGCGGCGGCATTGATTGCCTTGAAAGAGCGTCGTCATGCCAATGAAGGCCTTCGCATTCTTGATCTCGGCACAGGCTCTGGATGTCTTTTGATTTCGCTTCTGCATGAAATGAAAGGCGCGTGCGGTGTTGGTGTCGATATTGTGCCGGAAGCGATTGCGATTGCTCAACATAATGCGGAAAGAAATGGTGTTGCCGATCGTGCGTCTTTTGAAGCCGCGCATTGGGGCAAAGGCGTCACCGGACCTTTTGATCTTATCGTATCCAATCCGCCTTATATTGCAGATTCGATTATTGATACGCTTGAACCTGAAGTGCGCGTTCATGATCCACGCCTTGCGCTGTCCGGTGGTGCAGATGGGCTAGACGCCTATCGCGCGATTGCGGATACACTGCCTGAGCTTCTCGCACCGGGCGGCATCGTCGCGATCGAGATTGGGTCGGATCAGGCCGAATCGGTTCCGGCCATCTATCGGGCGCGGGGCTATGAGATTGAAGGGCCCTTTGCCGATTTTGGCGCTCGACCCCGGGCGATTGTCCTTAGGCGGCCCTGATTTTTTAGCCGAACCCTTTGGATTGAGGGATTTTACAATTGCGGTTTTAGGGGCTTCCGTGTAGACACAATTTCGTTGTCGTCGGCCATTATGGTTTCGAAGCGTTTGGAGCTTCGCTTGGGCGACTTCCCTGTCCTGAAACAATTGAGCATGGTTCTGCCCGCGTTGGGCACAAGACCGACAAGAGCCATAAGGCTTGCTCCTGAGACGGTGGCGCCAGATGCGCCATAGGAAGACCGATCGGGTCCATCACTCGAATTTTTACCCCATTTAACCAAGTTATCTCGCCAAGTCCGGTCCGGAATGGATCGGCAAACAAGGGACTCTCGATGAGACCGAACCATCAGAAAAATCGCATGCGGGGCCGAAACCGGGGGGGTGGAGGCGGTGGTAAAGGACCAAATCCGCTTACGAGATCCTACGAGTCGAATGGTCCAGACGTCAAAGTTCGCGGCACAGCCCAGAATATTGCGGAGAAATATCTCCAGCTTGGCCGCGATGCGCAGGCAACCGGCGATCACGTGCAGGCCGAGAGCTATTTCCAACACGCCGAACATTATTTCCGGCTGATTGCTGCCGCCCAAGAGCAGTTCCGTCTCCAAAATCCTGGTTATCGCGGTTTTGACCAGACGGAGGGCGAGGGCGATGAGGGTGATGACGAGCAACCCTCGTCATCCGGCCCGCAAGTCGAGCCCCGCGGTTTTGCTTCGCAGCCGAATGTTGGTGATGAGGAAACACGCGGTGATGAGCAGCCGCGCGAGTTTGTGCCTCGCGAAGGGCGCGGCCCCAGGCCGCCTTTCCGGGATCGCGACCAGCAACGTGGGTTTCAACCGCGTGAACAACGCGACAATCGCGAACAAAGAGACAATCGTGAGCCACGTGAACATCGTGAGCCGCGAGACAACCGTAATTTCCAACCGCGCGAAGAGCGGTTTCAACGCCAGCCTTCGCCGATGCCGCTTGAAACCGACCAACCGGGATTGCCGTCTTTCATCACCGCTCCCGTTCGGACCACGCCGATCGAAGCTGATCATGCACCGAGCACTTCCGAATCGACACCAGCCAACGAGGCTGGCGATTTCGGAGCGCCGATTGGCATCCGCCGTCGCGGTCGCCCACCTCGGGCGAGATCGGATGAAGAAGGTGTTCAGGGCGAATAGGCGACCGCTCGCTGACCACCATCAATTCAGGGAGGCTTTTCGGCCTCCCTTTTTTGTTTGGCGAAATTCATGCCCCCTCTTTTGTCCACGCTTAAGCCTTCCTATCTCTTGGGGTGAAAGGGATCGCCCCCGAGGGGTCCCGCGTTTGAAAGGAGCCATTCACCGCGCTCTAGAAAGAGGTGGCGGATCGGCGGCCAAAGGAGTGACTGATGGATTTCGAAAAATATACGGACCGCGCGAAGGGCTTTATCCAATCGGCGCAAATGCTCGCGATGCGCGAGGGCCACCCGCAATTTCTGCCTGAACATCTCTTGAAAGTACTGCTTGACGATTTGGAAGGCTTGGCCGCTGGTCTTATTCAACGTGCGGGCGGTAATGCGAAACAGGCTTTGGCCTTGGTTGAGGATGCGCTCGCGCGTCAGGCAAAAGTGTCAGGTGCTGCCTCGCAACCCGGTGCCAGTCGTGATCTCGTGCGGCTTTTTGATACGGTACAAAAAATTGCATCAAAGGCTGGCGATTCTTATGTGACCGTTGAAAGGCTTTTGCTCGCGATTGCGACTGAAAAAGATATGGACGCTGGGAAACTCCTTGCGAAAGCGGGTGTCACGCCCCAAGCGCTCAACAATGCGATCAATGATTTGCGCAAGGGCCGCACAGCTGACAATGCGACAGCTGAAAACGCTTATGAAGCGCTCAAAAAATATACCCGTGATTTGACCGAAGCCGCACGTACCGGAAAACTCGATCCTGTTATTGGGCGCGATGAAGAAATTCGCCGCGCGATCCAAGTGCTCTCACGCCGCACGAAAAACAATCCCGTTCTCATTGGTGAACCAGGCGTCGGTAAAACGGCGATTGCCGAAGGCTTGGCATTGCGCATTATCAATGGCGATGTACCCGAAAGTCTTACGGATAAAAGACTTCTTTCGCTCGATATGGGTGCTTTGATTGCTGGCGCGAAATATCGTGGTGAATTTGAAGAGCGTTTGAAATCTGTTCTCTCTGAAGTCACCGCTGCTGAAGGGGGTGTGATTCTCTTTATTGACGAAATGCATACGCTCGTTGGTGCGGGTAAAGCCGATGGTGCGATGGATGCGTCGAATTTGTTAAAGCCTGCTCTTGCACGCGGCGAGCTTCACTGCGTTGGCGCAACCACGCTCGATGAATACCGCAAGCATGTCGAAAAAGACGCAGCACTCGCGCGGCGCTTTCAACCGATTTTTGTGTCGGAACCAACCGTTGAAGACACAGTTTCGATTTTACGGGGATTGAAAGAAAAATACGAACTTCATCACGGTGTGCGCATTACGGACGCCGCGATTGTGGCCGCTGCCACTTTATCGAACCGCTACATTACGGATCGGTTTCTTCCCGATAAAGCGATCGATTTGGTCGATGAAGCCTCGGCACGGTTGCGTATGCAAGTTGATTCAAAGCCAGAAGAACTTGATGAGCTTGATCGCCGCATTGTCCAATTACGAATTGAACAAGAGGCGTTGAAAAAAGAAACCGATGAGGGATCGAAAGATCGTCTTGGCAAAATAGAAATTGAGCTGGCAGGTCTCGAAGAAAAATCTGCTTCGCTCACGCAGCGTTGGAAATCCGAGAAAGACAAACTCGGCGCGGCACAAAAAATCAAAGAGCAATTGGAGCAAGCTCGTACTGATCTCGCTAATGCGCAACGCAAAGGTGAATATCAAAAGGCTGGTGAACTCGCTTATGGCTTGATTCCGGATCTAGAGAAAAAACTTGCAGCAAATGAAGGCGCTGAAAGCCAAGGCGCTATGGTTGCCGAAGCTGTGACAGCCAATGACGTCGCGCAAGTTGTCTCGCGCTGGACCGGCGTTCCGGTTGATAAGATGCTTGAAGGCGAGAAGGACAAACTTCTGCGCATGGAAGAGGAGATCGGTAAACGTGTCGTGGGTCAGGAAGAAGCGGTAATCGCTGTTTCAACCGCCATTCGCCGCGCGCGTGCGGGCCTACAAGATCCGCATCGACCGATTGGATCTTTCATGTTTTTAGGGCCAACGGGTGTCGGCAAAACCGAACTCACGAAAGCCCTCGCGTCTTATCTCTTTGATGACGAAACCGCGATGGTGCGGATCGATATGTCTGAATATATGGAGAAACATTCGGTCGCGCGTTTGATCGGCGCGCCTCCTGGTTATGTTGGCTATGAAGAAGGCGGCGCACTCACGGAAGCCGTTCGGCGTCGGCCCTATCAAGTCATTCTCTTTGACGAGATCGAGAAGGCGCATCCGGATGTGTTCAATGTGCTCTTGCAAGTGCTTGATGACGGACGTCTGACCGATGGCCAAGGCCGCGCGGTTGATTTCCGCAACACGCTCATCATCATGACATCGAATTTGGGTGCCGAATATCTTGTCAATCAGACCGAAGGTCATGACTCGAGTGAAGTGCGTGAAGAGGTGATGGGCGTCGTGCGTTCGCATTTCCGCCCTGAATTTTTGAACCGTGTCGATGAAATCATTCTCTTCCATCGTTTGAAACGCAATCAGATGGGTGCGATTGTCGACATTCAGATGAAACGACTCGATGCGCTTCTTGCAGATCGCAAAATCGTCTTGGAACTCAAAGATGAAGCGCGTACATGGCTTGCCGAGAAGGGCTATGATCCCGCCTATGGTGCACGGCCGTTAAAACGCGTCATTCAAAAAAATGTGCAGGATTCACTCGCCGAATTGATTCTTTCAGGTGCGGTAAAAGACGGTGATCATGTGCCGATCTCCGCTGGGCCTTTGGGCCTTGTGATTGGCTCTCATGCGCTTTCAAATGAACGCGCACCAAAGGGTGTAAAGTTGAATTAGACTCTTTTTTGATTGCGTCTTGATCATCGGAATCGGGTTTGCAGAATGGAGCGCGTGGTTCTAAGAAAGACCACGCGCTTTTTTATTCGGTCTTATCATGACTTTTGAATTCATAACTCTCGATTTCATTCCCACGCTCGGCACGATTTTGGGTTTTTCGCTCGCAAGCTTTGTGCTCGCCATCACACCGGGCCCCGATATGATGTTGTTCTTATCGCGAACGGTTACAGGTGGCCGGGCGATGGGCTTTGCAGCCATGCTTGGCGCCTCGGCTGGTATGGTTGTGCATATGACACTTGCGGCTTTTGGCTTGTCGGCGCTTCTTGCGGCGAGCGCGACGGCCTTTTTTATCTTAAAAGTGGTTGGCGGGCTTTATCTCTTGTGGCTCGCTTATGGCGCGCTTCGTCATGGCTCGGCCTTCTCTGTTGATCGTGAAGGCGTCCCTCAACAATCATTACGCGCGACGGTTCTGACAGGTGTTGGCATCAATTTGACCAATCCGAAAGTCATCGTGTTTTTTGTGACCTTTCTTCCGCAATTCATTGACGCAGGCGATCCTCATGCGTCCGGCAAACTTATGTTTCTCGGGATTTTGTTTTTGGTGATCGGGATTCCCACCAACGCCTTCATTGTTTTGATTGCCGAACGTGTAACAGGGTTCATGCAATCATCACCGCGGGCCATGCGCTATTTCGATTATGGCATGGCCGGCATCATGTCAGCCTTCGCGTTGAAACTCGTTCTTACGCAAGGGCGATAGTTTTTAAACCACGCGCAGTTCGATGTTCCCGAGTGTCGCGATGGCAACATTCATCACATCGCCGCGCGTGACGGCTCCCACGCCTTCCGGTGTTCCTGAAAAAATTAGGTCGCCTGCTTTCAATTCAAAATAGGTTGAAAGAATTGTAATCTGCTCGGGCACAGACCAGATCATATCGGAAAGATTGGCATTCTGCTTTACGTTGCCATTCACACTGAGTGTGATCGCGCCTTTTTGGATATGTCCGACCTGAGACGCCGGATTGAGTGGTCCGATGGGCGCCGAAAAATCCGCACTCTTTGCGATTTCCCAAGGGCGTTTCAATGATTTGGCTTCGTCCTGACGATCGCGGCGTGTCATATCCACGCCAACTGCATAACCAAACACATGATCAAGCGCGGTGGCTTCTTTGATGTCACGACCGCCTTGGTGGAGCGCAACGACCATCTCCGCTTCGAAATGATAATTCGATGTCATAGGCGGATAGGGATGATCGACAATTTGACCGAGGGGACAAATCTGAATCGTATCAGCCGCTTTTTGGAAAAAGAATGGAGGCTCGCGCGTCGGATCGCCACCCATCTCACGCGAATGTGCCGCATAGTTACGACCGATACAAAAGATCCGCCTGACGGGAAAGACAGACTCCGAGCCGATGATGGGCAGAAAGGGTTGAGCAGGCGCAGGAAACGCATAGATCTGTGTCATCATCTATCCTTAAAGTCACTTCTCTTTTTTTGATCTTTCGGGCAAAAGCACTGTCTGAGTGATCAGATCAGGACAGTGGCTGAGTAACGCCATTCTTACAAGATCTGTGGGGACGGGATAAAGGAATTCTCGAAATGAGTGAAGCATCGCAGCGAGCAAAAGCGCTTCATCCGGGCCTAAAGCTTGCGCTTGAACTCGGTCCGCTCGCGGTTTTCTTTTTAGGCACCAGTTTCTTTGATTTTTTTGTCGCGACCGCCGCTTTTATGGCAGCGCTTTTTCTATCAATGGCCGTGTCTTTTGCACTTACGCGTCATTTGCCCATGATGTCGATTGTTTCGGCCGTCATTGTTGCTGTCTTTGGTGGTCTCACGCTTTATCTTCATGATGAGACATTTTTCCGGATCAAGCCCACCATCATCTACACTCTTTTCGGTGCTGTGCTTTTGGGTGGACTTCTTTTCGGTAAGCCCTTGCTTTCAGCCGTGCTTGGTACAGCGATGAGCTTGACGGCAGAAGGGTGGAAAAAACTCAGTTTGCGTTGGAGTTTGTTTTTTTTCGTGCTTGCCGCCTTGAACGAGATCGTTCGAATATTTTTTCCTGAATATTGGATCAAATTTAAAGTCTTCGGTGCAACGCTCCTCACGCTCGCATTTGCGATGGCACAAACGCCTTTGATGTTGCGTTATGAAGTTAAAAGCGAAGACGGCGAGGCGCCGGATAACAATCAAACGCCATCGTAAGATTATTCTTTTTCGTTAATGGCTTTTGTGATCGCTTCACCCAACACGCCTTTAAGCGAGTCGTCGGTAATCGGCCCGACATGTTTATAGGCAATCTGACCTTTGCGACTGATCACAAAAGTTTCGGGCACTCCATAGACGCCCCATTCAATCGCGGCGCGTCCCGCTTGATCGGTGCCAATCGCCGCATAGGGATTACCCAACGCACCAAGAAAACGCCGCGCATTATCAGGTTCATCTTTGTAGTTAATACCGACAAGACGGATGCGTTGATCTTTTGCCAGTTCAATAAGCTTAGGATGTTCTTCACGACAAGGCGCACACCAAGACGCAAAAATATTCACCAAAGTGACGGGCCCGATGAGATCGGCTTTGCTCAATCCCGGAAGGGCAACGCCGTCACGTTGAATGCCAGCGAGGGGAGGCAGCGAGAAGTCCGGTGCGGTTTTGCCGACCATGGTCGAAGGCAATGTATTTGATGGACCACGGATTAATTGAAAGGCAAAAAGCGCTGCCAGCGCAGCAAAGATGAGCACCGGAAGAATGAGCCATTTGGCACGTGACGTTGCTTCGTCACTCATCCTTTTTCTCTTTCCGAGCGACGGCGTAATCCCGTTTGTTCAAGTTCATCAAGCGCGCGTGTCACATGTCGATGATCAACCCAAATCCAAAGACTCACGCCCAAAAAAATAAGTGCCGCTATAAAATAGGCAGCAAAGATAAAACCAAAATGAGGATCAGTGAGCATGACCCTCTCCACTCGCGGCCATCACGCGCATCGTACGCAAACGACGTGCCAGAATTTCATTACGCATCGCAGCGAGATGAAGACCAATCATCACAATCGTCATGCCGATTGCCACAAGAAGCAAAGGCCACAACATGGATTTGTCGATCGTTGGTCCACCCATGCGAAAAACGCTTGCGGGTTGATGAAGCGTGTTCCACCAATCAACTGAAAATTTTATAATCGGCAGATTGATGGCGCCGACAAGAGTCATCACCGCAGCTGCGCGTCCCGCGCGTGCAGGATCTTCAAACGCATTCCACAGAGCAAGAATGCCGCAGTAAATCAGAAACAGCACAAGAACCGATGTGAGCCGTGCATCCCATACCCACCAGGTGCCCCACATCGGGCGACCCCAGAGAGATCCCGTGACAAGACAGATGATTGTGAAAGCCGCGCCAATCGGTGCCATCGCACGCGCTGACACATCTGCAAGCGGATGGCGCCACACCAAAGTGCCAATAGAAGAGAGCGCCATCAATCCATAACACGCCATCGAGAGCCAAGCGGCAGGTACATGGATATACATGATGCGTACGGTCTCGCCTTGCTGATAATCGGCGGGGGCGAGAGCGAAAGCGGCGTAAAGACCCACCGCACTCAACACACCGCCGATCAGAAGAACCGGCAAAAGCACATAATGCACGAAGCGGAGAAAACGCTGCGGATTGGCGTAAGTGAAAATCGACATGCTGATATCAATGCCTGAAATGACGGGTCCCGGTAAAGACCATTGCTAACCCATGCGCGTCAGCGGCCGCAATGACTTCGTCATCTCTCAACGAACCGCCCGGCTGAATTATGGCGGTCGCCCCCGCTTTTGCTGCCGCAATCAAGCCGTCAGCAAAAGGGAAGAAGGCGTCAGACGCAACCACGGACCCATTCGCGAGGCTTTCAGGCTCATGCGCGAGCTTGGCGGCGTCTTCGGCTTTCCAAGCGGCGATGCGGGCCGAATCAATCCGGCTCATTTGTCCCGCGCCGATCCCGACGGTCGCGCCATTTTTGGCATAGACAATCGCATTGGATTTCACATGTTTTGCAACGCGGAACGCAAAGCGCATATCGGCAAATTCTTTCTCCGTTGGCGCACGTTTTGTCACAATATTGAGTGTCATATCGTCAATAACAGCATTGTCGCGGCTTTGTGCGAGAAAACCGCCTGCAACGGTTTTCAAGTGAAGGCCTGCCGCGCGCGGATCCGGTACGCCACCCGTTACAAGTAAGCGAAGATTTTTCTTTGAAGCGATAAGTGCAATAGCCTCATCATCCGCTTCCGGTGCGATGATCACTTCGGTGAAGATGTCGACAATCGCTTGCGCTGTTTCGGCATCAAGTTTTCGATTGAGCGCAACAATTCCACCGAAAGCCGAAACCGGATCGCATCGTAAAGCGCCACGATAGGCCTCAAGGAGAGAAGATCCGATCGCCACACCGCAAGGATTGGCGTGCTTCACAATCACGGCCGCGGCCGTTGTCGAGGGATTAAACTCAGCCACGCATTCGAAAGCGGCATCGGTGTCATTGATGTTATTATAGGAAAGCTGTTTGCCTTGTAATTGTCGTGCGGTGGCGATGCCGAAGCGCGCTTCGGTGGTTTTGTAAAAAGCAGCGCTCTGATGCGGGTTTTCGCCATAACGCATCACTTCGATTTTTTTGCCACCAAAGCCGCGCCACTCAGGCGTTGCTTGATGAAGTTCAGAGGCAAACCAATTTGAAATCGCGGCATCATAAGCGGATGTGCGCGCATAGGCTTTTGCAGCAAGCGCTTTGCGTGTGGCTAATGTTGTTGAACCTTTGTTGTTTTCTAATTCGTGAATGATGAGCGAATAATCTTCTACATCGACAACAACAGCAACATCACCATGATTTTTGGCAGCACCCCTAATCATCGCTGGACCACCGATATCGATATTCTCGATCAACGTGTCATAATCTTTCGAGCGAGTGAGTGTATCTTCGAAGGGATAGAGATTGACGACCAAAAGATCGATGGCGCCAATGCCATGCGCAAGCATCGCGGCTTCATGTTCAGGATTTCCACGGATGCCAAGCAAGCCGCCATGAATTTTGGGATGCAAAGTTTTGACCCGGCCATCCATCATTTCAGGAAAGCCCGTGACTTCAGAGACATCACGAACCGGAATCCCTGCGGCGGCTATGGCTTTCGCAGTTCCCCCGGTTGAGAGAAGCTCAATGCCTTGCGCGTTTAGCGCTTTGGCAAAATCAATGAGGCCCGCTTTATCGGAAACGGAGAGCAAAGCGCGGGAGACGGGGCGCAGATTTTTTGGCATGTCGAGCAAACATCAAAGCGAGAGACAATTGGATTTCATCAACAAAGACAAGCGATGAGATAGGCGAGTTAGCATAATTTGTGGCCACCGTAACCCGCGTCCTTAGGCGAAGAGGGGACGAGCATTACCGCGCGGTCGTTGACCCTCCTTCGCGGACGAGTGACCATTTGATCCGGCCCACATTTGTGGTTTCAGCGATGACCAGCTGGGTCATCCGACGCAAGCCGTCTTGCGAAGCAAAGAGAATGCTTTCTTCAACTGTGACGGGTTTTTCGCAAGAGAATGTCCAAATGGCTCCTGAGGGAAGTTGCAGCTTCACAATCTCGGGCTCTTGGATATCAACCCGGACTGAGGGATGAAGATGAAAGCGCAGCGCGATTGACTTATTCTTGATGGCTTTTCGTTTTGAGACCGCTTCAAGCCCGTCTTCGCCGATCAACCAACCACCATCGCGGCCCAGGGTCAGACTGCGCCGATGAATGACACCAAATTCCCGTACATAGGCATCATGCGTAGCGGTGATCTTTTCACTCGCTTCATCGCTTTCCCGTAAAGCCGTAACCTTACGTGGCCCTTCAAGCACAGGGCCTCCCGCTGGCCATCGATCATCGTCAACGGGAGCGAAATGGCAGCTCGACGTGTCATCAATCACAAGCGTTGAATGCGCAGCGGTGGCGCGGGCCAAAGCGCGATGTGTGTCACGCCCTTCAGGCGGTGCGCCGCAATTCGAGATTATTTTTTCACCGCGATCAGACAATTCAAAAGACAGGCAGCCCGCATGTGCTGCGAGTGAAAACGCTTCAGGAGGCGGACGACCAACATCTATTATCAAAATTGTGTCTTCGCCATGCATGCGTCTATAGCCAGAAGGGCCAGCAGTTTCAGCAGTGCCCGCACGCGCATCTTGATAGGCAAGCAAAGTCGCAATCGTATCAGGCGGCGTTGTGCTCATGCCGTTAAACAAAGCCACAGTGCCATCATCATGTCTGAACAAACGCAGCATCGGCATCATGCGATCAATCGCATTCAAGAGTTCAGGGGGCGGTGGAAATTCGTTCGATGGGAAGCAATGTTTCAACGGCAGAAGATCGGCGAGAAGATCAATCAAGGCTTGCGGATTGCGGCTGATATGACCGCCATCTGATAAGATTTCTTTCTGCAATTGTTTGATCAAATGTTTTACGACACGGCGCTTTCGTCCAAGGCCAAGATTGGTGCAAAGCGCAACGGCTGTGAGTGCAATCGCGGATTCAAGACGTCCGGCTTCTTGACCGATGCTTCGTGATTTTTTCCAAAGATAAGCGGCTTGCCGGCGAATCGACATCATGAAGCGGCGATAAAATGCGCGATCCGCGCCATCAAGAATCACGGGCGAATGACTGATCCAAGAGATCAATCGTCGTGCGATCACAGCTCTTGTCCACGCTTCCGATGCGTTGGGGCGTCCGTGAGTTTTGATCCAATCATCAACGAGCGTACGGGCATTGGCGCGTGACAAGGCCGTGTCAGCGGCGCGTATATCGCGAAGCCACCCAAAACCATTGAGCGTTTCCGCCCATGCGCGTGATGGTGGAATCGCCGTGAAAGGAGATTGTCCTTCGGTCGCGAGAATCTTTCCGGCAAAAGCAAAATAGCCGGAATAGATATCACCCGCCGCTGTCGGATCACTTGTTCTTAAATCTTGCGGGGCGATCAGAATGCGTTCGATCCGCCCTCGAAAGGGTGAAAGGCTGAACAATCGAAAGGGAGCGATCAGGCCGGAAACGGCTTTGATGGCTGCCCGCCGCAGGGCAAATTTTGCCATGCGTCCGACGCTGCCGCGTCTTTCGCCTGTCATATGGCACTACCCCGCTTAACCGATTCACACCCGACTATACTTAGCCCAAACCCTGTCAAAGGTCCAAATTGGGGCCGGGGCATGGCAAAAGTTGATAAAAATTAGGCTTGTTTGGATTCAGATTTTCTTGAGTTCCGCCGCGAAAAATCCGTCGAGACCCGCAAGACGTGGATCATCATCCGGCATCATAAAGGGAAGTGTTCTTAAAAAGCCTTGAGGCGTAATCGCATCGGCGAGCTCTTCCCCAAGCCAAGGAAGTTTTTTTGCTTCAAAGGGCACAAGGCGCAGCGACGGATTTCGGGCGAGGCATGTCTTGATCTGCTCTTCGCCTTCCTCGGGTTCGAGCGAACAGGTGCAGTAAATCAAGCGACCACCGGGTTTTAAAAGTTCGGCGCTGTGATCGAGAAGCCGTTGCTGAAGTCGAGTGAGTTTTGCGAGGTCTTCCTCTGTTTTCAGCCACGCCACATCGGGATGGCGGCGGATGGTACCGGTCGCGGTGCACGGGGCATCAAGCAGAATCGCGTCGAAGGGTCCGCCGCGCCAAAGACTTGCATCAGCCACGACAACATCGACCGAAAATCCTAAGCGCTGCATATTCTGCGAGAGCCGCGCCACGCGCTTTTCGGATCGGTCAACAGCGGTCACATGCGCGCCCGAAAGCGCGAGTTGTGCCGTCTTGCCTCCAGGGGCCGCACAAAGATCGGCAATGATTTCACCGGGCTTTGGATCAAGCAGACGAACCGGCAGAGCTGCGGCCGTGTCTTGAACCCAAAATGCACCCTCTTCATAACCGGCAAGCGCACGAACCGGCGTTCGGTCGCGTAAGCGCAGCGAGCCGGTAGGGAGGATTTTTGCATTGAGTTTTTCCGCCCATATCTCGGGATCAGCACGCATAGTCAGATCGATGGCGGGCTCGCTGCGGAATGCTGCCGCAATCTTCGCTGCATTCTCCGCGCCATAGGCTTTGATCCAGCGGTTGGCGAGCCATTCTGGTGTGTCGATGGTTAGCGGGTCGGATTTTTTGAGGATTTCATCTTTTTCGCGCGCGATCCGCCGCAAAACGGCATTGGAAAGAGCAGTGAACCGCTTGGCGTCTGTATTGGCCTGAACAAGTCGCACCGAGAGATCAACTGCCGCATGATCCGGGACATCGAGAAAGAGAATCTGGGCGGCGCCTGAGATCAAAATCGCTTCCAACTGCCCCGAATGGTTGGGTAATCCGCGTTCAATGCGCTCTTCCAACGCTTTCGCGATGGTGCCCAGCCGACGGATGGCAGCCATGGCGATGGCGCGTACAAGGCCCCGATCGCGATCCGGAAGTTCGCGCGCGGCGGGCGTGTCCAAAAGACGTTCAAGCGTCTCATCAAGCGGTTGGCTTTTTGTGAGAAAGTCATCGATGGCGGTGACCGCTAAAGAACGCGCGGCAAGGCCGGGATGCGATGGAGCCGTGGCGGAGTGTGAATTTGACGGCACAAAAAGCCCTTTGTCGGATCAGGTCGGTCAAGACGTCGCCTTGACCCAGCCCCTCTATGCGACCAGAAAAGCCCAAACCGCAAGAGCGGTTTAACTCGTGAGAGGTGATGATTATGGCTGAGCCTCAGTCTCCCCCAGAACCCGAATTGCCGGCGAAAACACTCATGCCTGCCGCTCAAAGGGCGCTCGAGGAAGCGCAGGCGCGACGGGAAAAGGCGGCTCATCAGGATCGACCGGTGGAAGTGAATGGCCGCGCGGGGCCTGAACCCGTCCGTTATGGTGATTGGGAGAACAAAGGGATTGCGAGCGATTTCTGACGCCTGCACAAGTCGGAAAGCCGATTGTTTGGCACGGAATTCGCTAGAAATTCGAGGCGCTTGGCCGTTTTCAGGCCTGTTGGTGGGAGTGTCGGGTGGTTCAGTTTTTGCGTTTTGTGACCCTTGGGGTGCTTGGCCTGTTGCTGCAGATTGGGGCCGTTAGCGCTCAAGAGGGGAAAGTATGGACCTATAATGGGCCCGAAGGTCCTGAAAAATGGGCTGAACTCGAAGCCGCGAATGCAGCCTGCGCGGCCGGTCTTGAGCAATCACCCATCGATTTGCGCCCCTATTATATTTCATCTGTTGAACCACTGGCCTTCGATTGGAAGGCCCAGCCCTTTCCGATGGTGAATAATGGTCGCTCTGTCTATGCGCAGGTGGCCAAAGGCAGCACGATGAAACTTGGCAGCGAAGAATACGCGCTCAAGCAAATTCTGTTTCATGTTCCGGCAGAACATGCGGTGGATGGCGTTCGCCATTCAATGGAAATTCAATTCGTCCATACGCAAGGCCAGAAAAAACTCGCTATGGTCTCGGTTTTCGTGCGTGCCGGCGATCGAAACGAGATTTTTTCGCAATTGATGGGTCATGCACCGGGCAAACTTGGCACGCAGCCTTTGCCAAACGCAGTTGATCCGATGACCCTCTTGCCAAAAGGGCGCGGCGTGTTCCGTTACCGTGGTTCTTTGACCATGCCGCCTTGTACCGAAAATGTGGATTGGGTAATTTTTGAACAGCCCATAGAGGCTGCGCAAAGCGATATCGATGTTTTCAAACTCATCTTCCCGATGAATGCGCGGCCGTTGCAGCCGATCAATCGGCGCTTTCTGCTCAAAGGCGTTTATTGAGTTTATTTGAAACCATAACCTTCATTTCGCCGTAACTTGTTTGCAATTGAGTGCGGCATGGGACAAAACCATGCCGGAGTGGCGGCGGATTGATATGAGTAACGAGCAAGACATCATCAAAATCGAAAAGGTTAAGTTCGCCTATGGCGAACGGCTGATTCTTGATGATTTGAGCTTGACCATTCGGCGTGGTGAAATCATCGCCATTATGGGCGCGTCCGGCGGCGGAAAAACGACGTTGCTCGGTTTGATCGGTGGCCGCCTTGCGCCCCGCTCAGGTCAAGTGATTGTCGAAAATCAGAATGTGCCGACACTGTCCAAATCGTCACTCTATGCGTTGCGCCGCCGCATCGGTATGCTGTTTCAATTCGGCGCCCTGTTTACCGATTTGTCAGTCTTCGACAATGTGGCCTTTCCCTATCGCGAGCAAACAGATCTCTCCGAAGACATGATCCGCGCGCTTGTGTTGATGAAACTCGAAGCGGTGGGATTGCGGGGTGCTGCGCATCTCATGCCTTCAGAGTTGTCAGGCGGTATGGCGCGTCGCGTCGCGCTTGCGCGTGCTGTTACGCTTGATCCTTCCATCATGCTTTATGATGAACCCTTTACTGGACTTGATCCGATTTCAGTGGGAATCATCGGGCGCTTGATCAAGAGATTGAATGCGGCCCTCGGTATGACATCTGTCATCGTTACACATGATTTGAACGAGACATTGCGTCTTGCTGATCGCGTTGTTGTTTTGTCAGGTGGCAAAGTGCATTGCGATCTTGCTCCCGATCAGATCCGTGCTTCGAGCGATCCGTTCATTCGTCAATTCGCTGATGGATTGCCGGATGGACCTGTACCTTTTCATTATCCTGCGCCGGATTACATCAAGGATTTGCTTGCGCCATGAAAGCGAATCCTTTGTCCATTCTTACTGTTTTAGGTCATGCGCTAACGAGTCGTCTTGAACGACTCGGACTTGCAGCGCGTTTTGCGTTTTTTGTCTTTGGTGTTTTAGGCGTTGTATTTTTACGCTTCAGTCTCATCATTCGAGAATTATATTTTTCTGGCGTTCGCTCGCTTTCGATCGTGATTGTCTCAGGCCTCTTTGTTGGTATGGTTTTGGCCGTTCAAGGTTATGAGGTTTTGCAACGTTACGGCTCGACCGAAGCGCTCGGTGTGATTGTTGCGCTTTCACTTGTGCGTGAATTGGGTCCCGTTGTCACGGCGCTTCTTTTTGCCGGTCGTGCGAGCTCCGCAGTCACAGCCGAAATTGGGTTGATGCGCGCGACTGATCAATTGGCAGCGATGGATATGATGGCTGTTGATCCTATAGCGCGTGTCATTGCGCCACGCTTTATGGCCGCTGTTTTTTCAGTCCCTCTTCTGGCCGCTCTTTTTTCTGCAGCAGGCGTTGGCGGCGCGTGGATCATCGGTGTCAAATTGATTGGCATTGACGATGGCGCATTCTGGTCGCAAATGCAGGCGAGTGTCGATGTGCGCATCGACATTGTGAATGGCATTTTGAAGAGCGTGGTGTTTGGCGTCGCAGTTGGTTTGATTTCCGTTTTCGAAGGCTATTTCGCAGTGCCAACCGCTGAAGGTGTTTCGACTGCGACAACGCGTACCGTTGTCACATCGTCTCTGACCGTCTTGCTCTTGGATCTTGTTTTGACCGTTATGATGTTCCGGGGATTAAACTGATGAACCGCTCTCAATTCGACCTTGCGGTCGGCGCCTTTGTAGCCCTTGGTATTTTGGCTCTGCTGTTTTTGGCGATGAAAGTCGGAAATCTGACGGGCTTTGACACCGGAACGGCTTATTTGATCGAAGCGCGCTTTGACAATATCGGTGGCTTGAAAGTTCGCGCGCCGGTAAAAAGCGCCGGTGTGGTCGTCGGGCGGGTCGAATCCATCAGCCTTGACGGTGAAACCTATGAGGCCGTCGCTCGGCTTCGAATTTCTTCGGCGTTTCGTTTCTCGAAAGACACAATTGCCATAATTCTGACGTCGGGTCTCTTGGGCGAGCAATATATAGGCTTGGAACCGGGTGGGGTTCCGGAGTATCTGGTTCAAGGAGATCGGGTTATGAAAACCCAATCGGCGATGGTTTTGGAGAAACTGATCAGTCAGTTTTTGTTTAACAAGGCGGCGGAGACGCCGGGGCAGACAAAATGATGAAGTGCGTTCGGCAACTGGTTTTGAGTTTTGTGTTCGGGCTTTCGCTTGGCTCGGTTGCGTATGCCGACGAGACTATGCCTCAACCCTATGATCCGCTTGAGAGCGTGAACCGCGCGACATTTGCGTTAAATGATGTTGTCGATATGGTGATTATCAATCCGCTTGTCTCGATTTGGAATGCGGTTTTACCGCAGCCAGTGCGTCAAGGCGTCAGCAATGTCTTCGACAATCTTGATGATGTGTATGCAGGTGTGAATCATGCTTTGCAGGGTCGCGGCACGCAGGCCGGAACAGATTTCTCTCGTGTACTTGTGAACACGACGGTGGGCGTCGGTGGACTTTTTGATGTGGGAACAAAAATTGGTTTGAAAAAATCTTATGGCGATTTTGGTCAAACCTTGGGCGTGTGGGGTTTCTCGACGGGTCCCTATGTCGTGTTGCCTTTGCTTGGTCCGTCAACGTTGAGAGAAACAGCGGGTCGCGCGGTGCGCGTGACGACTGATGCGCGTAATCTTTTGCCGATGAATACTTATTATGCTTTGACGGGAACAGAATATCTCGCCACGCGGGCCGATGCGAAAACCAATGAAGGGCTAATCGCTGCTTCAAGCCTTGATCGCTATGTGTTCGTTCGTAACCTTTACTGGCAGCGTCGGTCTAATCTGGTTCAAGAAGGTCGCCAAGCGATCCCAACGCCGTCACAACCCTGATTGGTTTTTTTATGTTACAGTTTTTTCGCTCACTCCTTGTGATGACATGTGGTTTGGCGCTTGTCGCCTTTACGGCATCTTCACGCGCCGAAACCATTGCGCCTGATGAGCTCGTGCGTCGTTTGGCAACAGAAGTCACGACGGCTGTGCGCAACGATCCGGAACTACAAAATCCTCAATCACCTAAGATTGCGGATATTGTTGGCCGCTTGATCGTACCGCGGTTTGATTTCCAACGGATCACGCAATTCGCGATGGGTCGAAATTGGGCGAAGGCTACACCGCAAGAACAAAAAGATGTTGTTGAGCAATTCAGCCGCCTTTTGACCCGGACTTACTCAAACGCGATCGCGTCTCTGAAAGAGCTCGACATTGAAGTGAAAGGCACGAAGGTCAATTCCGGGTCAAATGATGTGACCGTGAAAACGCAAATGATTGGTCGTGCGCAGCCTGTTGCCATCGATTACAGTTTGATTAACAGCGCAGCCGGTTGGAAAGTCTATGATGTGTCGGTCGAAGGCATCAGCCTCATCACCGCCTATCGCGATGAGTTTAATACGCTTGTGTCGTCGTCAGGCGTTTCGGGCCTGATTGACGTTCTCAAAAAGAAGAATGGTGAATGAGCGAGTTGGCGATCACATGGACGCCCGAGGGCCCGCTTACTTTGGCGACTGTCAAGCGCAGTCTCGACTCTTTTTCATCGTCGTCACGCAAGCGATCTGTCATACTTGATCTTTCCCGAGCAGGACCGTTTGATTCAAGTGCGTTGGCTTTTATTGCGACAATGAAGCGTCGTGCTACTAAGCAGGGTGTATCATTCACACTTAGAAATGTACCGGACGCAATTCGCTCTCTTGCTGAGATTTACGATCTGCAAGAGTTCATCGCGTCTTCAGCGCAATAAAGTTTGCCCATATCACTGAATTTGAATGGGCCTTATCCGATCTCTTTTAAAATTTCATGCGCGGCATTAAAGCCTGGCGCGCCCGTGACACCGCCGCCCGGATGTGTACCCGATCCGCATTGGTAAAGGCCTGAAAGAGGTGTGCGATAATCGGCATAACCCAACATCGGCCTTAGTGAATAAAGTTGATCAAGACTGAGTGCGCCGTGGAAAATATCTCCGCCAACAAGACCGAAAGTCCGTTCGAGATCGAGTGGCGTTAAGGCTTGGCGCGCGATCACACTTGAGCGGAAACCCGGCGCATAGGCATCAACCGTATCAATCATCAGATCGGCAACGAGATCGCGATGCGCGTCCCATGAGGATCCATCAGGCAATTCCGGCGCGACATGCTGACAGAAAAGACTTGCGACATGTGAACCGCGCGGTGCAAGCGAGTCATCAAGCGTTGATGGAATAAGCATTTCAACGATCGGCTTACGGCTCCAGCCCTGTTGTTTCGCATCGATGAAGGCGCGATCCATATAGGTAAGCGTCGGCGCGATGACAATTCCGGCTGTATGATGATCAGCGATTGCACGACCCGGCAAAGCAAAGAAGCTTGGCAGGCGCGAGAGCGCGACGTTCATACGGAATGTTCCAGAGCCGCATGACCAATGCGCCATATGATTTCTGAAGGCTTCAGGTTGCGCTTCTTTTGGAACGAGTCTTCCGAATAAAAGCTTCGGATTGAGATTCGAGACAATTTTTGATGCAAAAATCTCGCGTCCGTCTTCAAGCTCGACACCAATAGCATTTGTGCCATCGACCAAAAGCTTTTTGACAGGCGCTTGTGTCTCGATTGTAACACCGGCTTTCACACAGGCTTTACGCATGGCTTCGGTGATTGCGCCCATACCACCGATGGCATGGCCCCATGCACCCTTCTTCCCATTTACCTCACCAAAACAATGATGCAGCAACACATAGGCTGTGCCAGGGGTCATGGGGGAGGCGAATGTGCCCACCACCGCATCAAATCCAAAAAGCGCACGCACCGCATCAGACTCAAACCATTGTTCGAGATAATGCGCGGCAGATTGTGTGAAGAGTTTTATAAAAGCCAGTTCACCATCACGGCCCAATTTGCGGATCCGGTTCGAAATCTTCCCAAGTTTCAAAAGTTCGGGAATGCCACCGATGAGTGAGTCAACCCGATTTGGTGGTGTCTCCAACACGAGATCGCGCAAAATATTTGCAATCATCTCGATTTCATCGGAATACGCATCGTAGCGTTGCGCATCATGCGCGCTGAATTTTGCAATCTCTCCTTTCGTGCGGCCTTCGCCGGTTAAAAGATAGCGACCATCCGGATGGGGGAAGAAATTCGAAGCGCGACGTTCAACAATACGCAACCCATGATCTTTAAGCGCCATATCGGAAATCACGCGCGGATTTAAGAGACTAACAGTGTAGGAGGCCACCGAGTTACGAAAACCAGGATGAAACTCTTCTGTTACGGCAGCGCCGCCAACAAGGGCACGGCGCTCAAAAACCTGAACCTTATGACCGGCACGGGCCAGATAAAACGCGCAGACGAGACCATTATGTCCGCCGCCAATTATTACAATATTTTCCATGCCACTATCAATCTTCGGTTCTCCGCGCTTCGTTGATCATTCAATGATCTTAAAATTTGTTCGCAGATGTACAAGGCAAGCGATGATCTTTGATTAATACAATTAGTTTGTCTTCAGCGCTACGGCGGTTCGAAAAACATTTGCGGAAAAGAGGATCTCGATAATTTTATAGACTTTACGCTTCAGGCGAGTTCTATGGCAAATTGGGTCGAAGTGAGAATATATTTGTCAAAATATGGCAGGCACGCACCTCCGATGGCACGTGCTTGCGCACCGACGACACCCTCAATGATTTTGGGGCGGACAATCCCTTTTGTGTTGAGCAGATCGATCTCGCTATTTGTCTTTGCAACTATGCGCTTGCGGATGTCAGGTGGAAAACCACCGTCAATAATAACTGCCGGAAAATCGATGATAGAACAGGCGCCCACAATGGCTTCTGCAATCGGTGGCGTAATGGTGTTGATCCATTGATCAACGGCTTCAGGAAAAACGGACCACCCTTCTGCAAGATTCCACAATGGCGAGGGATCGATGTTGTTCCGTTGTAAGTGCGTCTCAAGCGTTGAAGTCGACGCAACATCAATCAATTGATGAATGTGGCCGTTTTGGCCACGTAAGGGAAAAGAACCAATGGCTCCCGCATTGCCGGTTGTTCCGGAAAGGAGCGATCCGTTAAGCACCACGCCACCACCGATGAAAAAGCCGATGAAGAGATAAAGATAGCTTTGAAACTCTTGTCCGCGCCCGAACACAAATTCCGCACCGCAAGCCGATGTCGCATCATTCTGAAGATAGAGCGGGAAAGGGATGTGGTCCTGTAGGTCTTTTAAAAGATCGGTTGTCCGCCATTCATCCATCGCGCCCTGCGGTGCGCCGATCCCTTCTTCCCATAACCAGAGTTCGAAAGGTGATGCTATGCCCACACCTGTGATGCGACTCTTCTCCCGGTCCGTGAATTTGTTAGTTATCGTCGCCACACCCTCTTTGATGAAGCGGGTCACAGCAGCCGGCATCGGCCATCGATAGGTTTCTCGGATCACGTCGTGAACGGTGCCAACAAAATCAATCAAAACCATTTCCACACTTCGACGACCGATTTTGACGCCAATTGAAAAAGCTCCATCCGGTTTGAGAGCCATCGGTGTTGAGGGTTGGCCAATGCGACCGCGGACAATTGAGCCGCGACCGAGTAATCCATCGTCCTCAAGCTTTCGCATAATGACCGACACGGCTTGCGCTGAGAGCCCCGTTAGCCGCGCGATGTTAGCCTTTGTGAGGCCGCTGCGGCGGCGAAGCAGGGAGAGAACGAGCCGCTCATTATGTGCGCGAATGTCAGATTGCTTCGATCCTCGCCCGCTCGCTACGGTGCGGAAACTTTGTTCATCCGCCCCATCTGTCGCTAGGGTCACGCCTCGCTCCCACAGTTTACACAGGCTTCCGCCTCTATTCTGACCCTCAAGCAAGCAAAACTTAATAAGTAAATCAAGTTGATTTAGTTATTGACAAGGGATCGAAATCCTTGTTGCCTTGGGGTCGAGAAGGGGAACCTGTGCTTGGCGCATGGGGGGTCCAAGTCTCGTCGTGGGCTTAGGGATAAACTCGAGCCTGAATCCTAATGGGAGGCATTTCTAATGAAAAAGACCCTGATTACATCTTTGCTTGGCGCCGCTGCTTTGGGTGTCATGATGGCCGCTCCGGCCCAGGCGGCCGGCATTTCGGCCTGCTTGATCACCAAAACCGATACCAATCCCTTCTTCGTGAAGATGAAGGAAGGTGCGACAGCCAAGGCCAAGGAATTGGGCGTTTCGCTCAAGACTTATGCCGGTAAGGTCGACGGCGATAGCGAAAGCCAGGTGGCTGCAATTGAGTCATGCATTGCTGATGGCGCGAAGGGCATTCTGATTGCCGCTTCCGACACGAAGGGCATTGTTCCTTCCGTGAAGAAGGCTCGTGACGCTGGCCTCGTTGTGATCGCGCTCGATACACCGCTCGATCCGATCGATGCGGCTGACTCGACCTTCGCAACCGACAACCTCGTTGCTGGTAAGCTCATCGGTCAATGGGCTGCTGCCACACTCGGCGACAAGGCGAAGACTGCTAAGATCGGCTTCCTTGATCTCGTTCCGTCACAGCCAACCGTTGACGTTTTGCGCGACCAGGGTTTCATGATCGGCTTTGGCATTGACCCCAAGGATCCGAACAAGATCGGTGACGAAAATGATCCGCGCATCGTTGGCCACGACGTGACCAATGGTAACGAAGAAGGTGGCCGTAAGGCGATGGAAAACCTTCTCCAGAAGGATCCGAACATCAACGTGATCCACACAATCAATGAACCAGCTGCTGTTGGCGCTTATCAGGCGTTGAAGGCTGTCGGCAAAGAAAAAGACGTGTTGATTGTTTCGGTTGACGGTGGTTGCCCAGGCGTGAAGTCCGTGAAGGACGGCCAAATCGGTGCGACATCGCAGCAATATCCGCTGTTGATGGCGTCACTCGGTATCGAAGCCATTAAGAACTGGGCTGAGAAGAAAGAAAAGCCGAAGAACACAGAAGGCAAGAACTTCTTCGACACGGGCGTGAACCTTGTGACCGACAAGCCGGCTAAGGGCGTTCCTTCGATCGATACGAAGGAAGGCACCGCGAAGTGCTGGGGTTGATCCCTTTTGCCATTTAGGTGAACATTGGAAAGGCGGCCTTCGGGCCGCCTTTCTGACAGAAGACAGAATGAGTGCCCGCTAAGTGGCCCATCCGGGAGTCGATGCATGAGTGCTGCGCAGGATTTCGAAAAAGTACTCGAGGACAGTGACACCTCAGTGGCGTCGTTTCACGAAGATCATGGCGCGTTACGCCGCATTCAGCACTTTTTGCATTCAACGCCGGCAGCCGTTCCGCTGATCGTTCTCGTCTTGCTCATCGCCTTTTTTGCGGTGTCAATTGGCCCGAAATTTTTCTCGACCTATACGCTGACTCTTATTCTTCAACAGATCGCCGTTGTCGGTATTTTGGGCGTTGCGCAAACTTTGGTGATCATCACCGCCGGCATTGATTTGTCGATCGGTGTGGCGATGGTGTTTTCAGCGGTCATGATGGGCAATTTTGCCCTCACTTATGGTTTGCCAGTTTCTGTATCAATTCTGCTCGGCGCTGTTGTTGGATCGCTCTGCGGATTGTTGAACGGGTTTCTTGTTGCCATCGTGCGGCTTCCGCCTTTCATCGTGACCTTGGGGTCATGGTATATCGTGATGGCGACGAATTTTATTTATTCGGCCAATCAAACTTTGCGTGACGCGGACATTTCCGAAAAAGCGCCCGTACTGCAATGGTTCGCGGGCTCATTCAAAATTGGCGGCGCTGTCTTCACTTATGGCGTTGTGTTGATGGTCATGATCGTGATCGGCTTCTGGTATGTATTGCAGCACACGGCGTGGGGCCGCCACGTTTATGCTGTCGGCGATGATCCGGATGCCGCTGAATTGTCGGGTATTCGAACAAAGCGCCTGCTCATTCAAGTCTATACGGTTGCCGGAACCATCGCTGCAATTGCGGCTTGGGTATCGATTGGTCGTAATGGATCGATTTCACCCTCATCAGCCTTAACCGATTTCAATCTGCAATCGATTACTGCAGCCGTGATTGGTGGCATTTCACTCTTTGGTGGGCGCGGTTCGATTCTCGGAACATTTTTTGGAACTCTCATCGTTGGTGTTATGTCGATGGGGCTCAATATGATGGGTGCCGATCCGCAATGGAAAGTGTTGCTCACCGGCGCCTTCATCATCGGCGCTGTTGCTGTTGATCAATGGATCAGAAAGGTGTCGGGCTGATGAAACGCGAACCGATCCTCACCGCACGCGGTCTCAACAAACGTTATGGCCGCGTCGTTGCGCTAGATGGCGCCGATTTTGATCTTTACCCCGGAGAAATTCTTGGTGTCATTGGCGATAATGGCGCAGGGAAATCAACCTTGATCAAAGCGCTTGTTGGTGCCGTCGCTCCTGATGAAGGGGAGATCCGTCTTGATGGTCAGGTCGTGAATTTCCGCTCGCCAATTGAAGCGCGAAATGCCGGCATTGAAACCGTGTTCCAAAACCTTGCTTTGTCACCAGCCTTGTCGATTGTTGATAATCTTTTCATGGGCCGCGAATTGCGTAAGCCAGGTATCTTTGGAAAATTGTTTCGTACGCTTGATCAAAAAGGCATGCAGAATTTTGCTCGCAACAAATTGTCCGAACTTGGATTGATGACAATCCAAAATATCGGACAGGCCGTTGAAACATTGTCTGGTGGCCAACGTCAGGGTGTTGCAGTGGCGCGTGCAGCGGCGTTTGGTTCCAAGGTTGTCATTATGGACGAGCCGACTGCGGCTCTCGGTGTGAAAGAAAGTCGTCGTGTGCTCGAACTTATGAAGCTCTTGAAAAGCCGCGGCCTGCCGATTGTTCTGATTTCGCATAATATGCCGCATGTGTTTGAGGTCTCGGACCGCATTCACATTCATCGTCTTGGCAAACGTCACGCTGTCGTTGACCCGAAAAAAATCTCGATGTCTGACGCTGTGGCGATCATGACCGGCGCAAAAGAGCCGCCACCTGAAGCGATGGTGGCCTAATCTCTGATGCGTTCGCTTCACGAGTGCGCCGCAAAGATAAGTTCAAAGCTTGATCGATATCTTACTGGTTCAAGGCGATCGCTGATTGCCATTGCGGGCCCGCCGGGCGCTGGCAAATCAACGCTCGCCGATGTTTTGGTCGATTTATTGAATGAACGTCTTGAGGGCCAGCCCGCAGAAGCCGTGCCGATGGATGGCTTTCATTATGACAACCACATCCTCGATGCTTTGGCTTTACGCGCACGAAAAGGGGCGCCTGAAACTTTCGATGCCTCAGGCTTTCTCGCGATGCTGCAGCGATTGAAAAGCTCCGACGCGCCAGTCGCCATCCCCGTCTTTGATCGATCAATGGATTTGTCTCGTGCGTCTGCGCGGATGATTCAGCCCCATCATCGCCTCTTGGTTATTGAAGGCAATTATCTGTTGCTTGATCGTCCAATATGGCGGGAGTTACGCCCGCTTTTCGACTTTACAGTGATGCTTCGACCACCGCTTGATATCATCGAAACGCGTTTGATTCAGCGCTGGCTTGATCATGGTTATGCTTACGAAGAGGCTTGTGCCAAAGCGCGCGGTAATGATCTTGCCAATGCCCATGTGATTTTGGACGAGAGTGTGGCTGCGGATTTGACCTTTTCTGAGTGACACCTCGAGTGGGTGCTTTGGTAAAATGGTGGTCAGGATCATAATCCTGTCGTAGCATCGCCATTGAGGCTAAAGATCAAGCGCAAAGAAAGGGCGTAAAGATGAAGCGGATTCTTTGTTATGGTGATTCAAACACGCATGGCACTGCGCCAATGCGGGATGATAATGATGTTGTGCGTTTTGATGCGGAAACAAGATGGCCTGGTGTCCTGCGCGCAGCGCTCGGAGCCGGTTTTGAAATTGTCGAAGAGGGCCATCCGGGTCGCACAACGGTTCATGATGATCCGGTTGAGGGTGCACATAAAAATGGACGCACGCATTTACGGGCCATCCTTGAAAGTCATTGGCCACTTGATCTCGTGATTATTTCGCTTGGCACTAATGATCTAAAGTTTCGCCATGGTGTGAGCGCCTTTGATATCGCCTCGAGCATCGGCACGCTGGTTGATCTTGTTCGCGCGACACCGATGCGTGGACGGCCTCTTCCTAACATTCTTGTCATCGCACCGCCGCCGATTCTCGAAGCCGGATGGCTTGCTGAAATGTTTGCCGGCGGACAAGTGAAATCCGAAGCGCTTGGCGCCTCCATCGCGCGCATGGCAGCTCAGCGACAAGTGGCATTTCTTGATCTCGCGCCCATCGCTAAAGTGTCCGCGATCGATGGCATTCATTTCGATGAGGCTACTCATCGCGCCATTGGTGCAGCGGTCTATAAAGCCGTTATACCGCTCCTTACTTAAAAATATCGGATACACCCTCTCATGACATCGTCGCGTAACGTTGAGTTTATCATTCTTGTCGCCTTGCTCAACGCCATCACGGCAATGTCGATTGATACGATGTTGCCAGCCGTCGGCGCGATTGCCAATGATTTGGGTGTTGCCGATCCGAATCATCGTCAATTCATTATCACCGCCTTCTTTGGCGGCATGACTTTCGGCACTTTGATTTTTGGCCCCCTGTCTGATTCGATCGGACGTAAGCCCGCGATTTATGCCGGTATTCTGATTTACATCGTCGGTTCCTTTCTTTGTTTCGGCGCAACCGGCTTTTCGGCGATGTTGATCGGGCGCTTCATCGCGGGCTTTGGCGCCGCGTCACCGCGCATTGTTTCCATGGCGCTTGTTCGCGACGGGTTAGCGGGTTCGTCCATGGCGCGTGTCATGAGCTTTGTGATGACAGTCTTTATGATTGTTCCGATCATTGCGCCCTCAATCGGACAGGTTGTATTGCTTGCTTTTAATTGGCGCGTGATTTTTGCAGGTCTCCTTGCCATGACTTTGATAGCGGGCATTTGGTTTGCCTGGCGACAGGAAGAAACTTTACCGAAAGACAAGCGCAGACCCTTCTCAATCAGCGCGCTTTATAGAGCCGGCGTTGAATCTTGTCGTCATCCCGTCACGATGGGCTATACGCTTGCGAGTGGATTTATCTTTGCCGCATTGATTGGTTATCTTGGCACATCACAACAGATTTTCGCCGAACTTTATCAGCAAGGCCCACTCTTTGCGTTCTGGTTTGCATTATTCGCATCAGCGATAGCGATTGCAATGATTTTGAATGGCCGCTTTGTGATGAAAATCGGCATGCGACGTATTACGAAATATGCGATCCGCCTTTCGCTTATTGTATCACTGCTGATGCTTGTGGCGGTCTATTTCACAAATGGTTTGCCGCCGCTTCCTTTGTTGGGTCTCTATTGTTTTGTGATTTTCTTCTGTAACGGCTTGATGTTTGGCAATTACAACGCCTTGGCGTTAGAGCCTATGGGCCATATTGCAGGCATGGCCTCATCTGTATCCGGCTTTCTTTATTCTATGATGTCTTTTGCGGGCGGCAGCTTGATTGGTCAGGCATTCAACGGAACCGTAACGCCGCTCGTGATCGGCTTCGGTGGTTTTGGATTTCTGGCAATGCTCTCAACCGAATGGGCGGAAGCGCGGCGTCCGCGCTTACTTTAATTTCGCGTCAATTCTTTAACAGCGGATTCGAATTCCTGCGCATTGCTGCAGGTCTTGGCCTCATCATATGCGCGGCCATAATTGCAAACGAATTTGGCTTCATCGCTTTCTGGATTTTTCTTGCCATGTGATTGAGTGAGTGCGGCATAGATCACGCGCGAGGCGGGATCAGTCACATAGCGATTGATGATGGTCGTGCCATGTTGGACAATATGAAATTCCATATCGACAAAACATTTTTCGCCGGCTGCTGAAAAATAGATTTTATGTTTGTTGCCAAGCACAGAACCGCCAACGAGACTATAAATCACTTTCTCTTCGACAAGCCGCGTCTCGACCGCTTCTTTCGCGATTTCCGCACAATGGCGGGCATCACGAATGGAGACTTCATCGGCATGAGCGACACCCGTAAAGCCGAAAACAGTAGTTATTGTGAGAAGTGAGCGGAGCTGTTTCGCGGTCGAACGGGAGAGGCAATGCATCACGCGTGACATCACTGGTTCAAAATAATGGTGCCGCTTGCGTGACTCGAACACGCGACCCCAGCTTTACGAAAGCTGTGCTCTACCAACTGAGCTAAAGCGGCAATGGGGCGCTCTTTACATGAATTTTCGCTGATTTCCTACCCCCTTCTCTTGCGATGGAGTGAAGGGTGCTGGCGCTATCAGCAATCGCTCTATTTTGCTGCTAACATATTGATTTCATTGAATTTTATGTTGTGATTTCACGACTCTGCGTTACGATTTGCTTCATCGGCACAACAAAAGGGAAAGGAGTTTGCCGTGGTGGATGACGCGTTTCGCAAACAGCTTGAAGGCTATGGTCTGGCAACCGCCGACATTCTTTATCGCCTGCCGGATCATCCGAAAATTTTACAGACTTTTGTCTGGCAGACTTATGATCTCGCGCCGGAATTTCCCGAGCTTAAAAAGTTTCTCGATTTCTGGTCGCATTCAATTGAAGGCGCGATTCACTCGGTGCGTGTCGCGCATGAGAAACTCATTAAGCCAGCCGAATTGCGGCTTGTCGGTCACGAATTCCGTTTGCATTAAGAGCGTTTGAGATCGCGTAAGCCTGCGTGATGCGTCTTAGCGCATCACGCCTTCTTTAATAAAAGTGCCGTTTTGCAATTCACGCACAGCGGTCATCAGTTCTTCGCGCGTGTTCATCACAATCGGTCCGTGCCAAGCCACCGGTTCGCGGATCGGTGCGCCTGAGACAAGTAAGAAACGCACGCCCTGTTCACCCGCCTGCACGACGATTTCATCGCCTGCGCCAAACACAACAAGCGTGCGATTACCGCTCATATCGCGCACATGCACTTCTTCGCCGTCGACTTCTTTTTCAACCAGCACGCCAAAGGGTTTTGATGCATCACGGAAGGTGGCCGAGCCTTCGAAAATATAGGCAAAAGCGGAGCGATACGTATCAACCGGCAACACTTTGCGTTTACCCGGCGGCACAAAAACATCGAGATATTGAGGATCGGCTGCAATCCCATCAACCGGGCCTTTCTTGCCCCAAAATTCACCGACCACAACGCGCACCGCTGTGCCGTCATCATCGACGATTTCGGGAATCTCTTTTGATTTCACGTCTTGATAGCGGGGGCTCGTCATTTTCAAATGCGAAGGCAGATTGGCCCAAAGCTGGAACCCGTGCATGCGACCCTTGCTGTCGCCTTTGGGCATTTCCTGATGGAGAATGCCGGAGCCTGCCGTCATCCACTGCACATCACCTGCGCCCAAGGTGCCTCGATTGCCGAGGCTGTCACCATGCTCGACTTCGCCGGCGAGCACATAAGTGATCGTTTCGATGCCGCGATGCGGGTGCCAAGGGAATCCGCGCACGTAATTTTCCGGCCGGTCATTGCGGAAATCATCCATCATCAGAAACGGATCTGTGAGGCTCGGATCACCGAAGCCGAACACGCGCTGCAGGCTTACGCCCGCGCCTTCAAGATGCGGGGTCGTTCCAGAAATGTGTCGCACGGGGCGGATGGACATGGCGCGGTCCCTCAAAAGTTACGAGAATGATGTTGCGCTTGATATAGGGCCCAGCCCTCGTCTTTGGAAGCGCTGCGGATTGCCGCGCTGCAAGCGGCCTCTCGCATCACCGAAAGCGAGTGGCGTATCAGGCCTCTTTGCGCGGCGGGCGCGCGGCAAAATAAGTCCCGGCGGAGACGAGGATCATACCGATGATCAACGGTATTGTGAGGGGCTCGCCGAGCAAAGGTACGGCGGCAAGGCCGGAGATGATTGGCACGAGGCCAATCACGACGCCTGTCCGTTCGGCGCCCAGTCGTTCAACCGCGCGCAAGAAAAAGAGCATCGCCAGAATCGTCGGCCCGATACCCTGATAAAGACCCTGCAGAAGGATCATCGACCATGACACGTCCATGACCCCTTTTGGTGCGAAGAGGAGGTAAAGCGGCAGATAAACGAGCGCCGAAGCAAGACAGAGAAACCGCGTCAACACCCATGGGTCATAGGCCCATTTCTTCGCGTAGACACTGTAGACGGCCCAGATGACCGAAGCGCTCAACAGCAGTGTATCACCGATGAGAATTTCGATATTGATATCGCCGCCCAGAAAATTTGGTCCGGCAACAAAGATAACACCAAGTGCAATGGGCAGAAGAGCGATCACACGGGCGCGATCAGGCCGCGCGCCTAAAATGAAAAAGGCGGCGATCGTAACAATAAAGGGCTGCGTGCCCGGCGAGAGAATTCCGCCATGCGCTGCAGGCGCCAATTTCAACGCCGAATAGATCAGCACCAAAAAGCCAACACCGCCGAGCATTGCGAGTGTCCAGAGGCGCGTGTCACGCCATACGGTGCGGGGAAGGTTCAACGAAAAAGGAAGAAGAAAAAATGAGCCGAAGGCCAAACGCAACGCAGCGATATCCCATCCGGTAAGAGCGGATTTTCCGCCAAAGCGTGAAATCACCATAAAGCCTGACCAAATCGCCACGGTGCCCAGCGCCGCGAGATAGCCACTGAGCAAAGAGCGTTCGGGCTTTAACGTCGAAGATGTTTCTGAGGTATCAGCGGCCACGACAAATTCCAATAACAAGGCGGTGATTTTGACTCCAGCGATAGGCAAACATCAGGAAACAGAGAAGGGCGCGTGATGCAAAGGTGATAAGCATCTCTGTGACGTCTTGAATTTATTTCCCTTTGCAGAGCTTTAAGGCTTGGACTTTTCATCCGATACTGAGTCGGCGTGAAGTCCCGGATCATCGGGTGAATGAGAGAGAGGAAAAATCACCGGCCCGCGCGAGGGACGTTTTGCTTTGGGTGTCGTCTCTTCAATGGGCTCAAGCCCCTCTTTTACATCAAGAAAGCTACGTGCCGATAAAGTCCCGCGTGTTTCATTTCGTGACGACGCATGTTCGATTCCACGCAAAGCGGTGTTCAAAATTGTCGTCAGGCGATCTGATGAAACCGCTTCGGGAATTTTGGCCCAGTGCACGTGATCCAGCTTTTTGCTGATCGGCGAAAGCGGTGCCCAATGATCAAGAACAAGACCATCGCCAATCCAGGCCTCATCACGCGGCGCATGAGTCGCGCGTTGTAGCCATTCGCGTGTTAATCCTTTCTGGCTCTGATCAAGCTCCTCGAGCTCGGCCATTAAAAGGCATACACGCATCGTCGGATTGTTATCGATCAGAGGCTTCACTATTTCGCGTGCGAGATCAAATTCACGAGCGTCCATCGCGGCACGCGCCATAATCATCCGACTTTCAAAATGCTCCGCGTGAAGACTTTGTAATTTTCGAGCGCGTTGCAATCTTTCGCGCGCTGCATCGCCGGAGCGGACAGACAAATAAGCTTCCGCAATTTCAGGATGTGGCGACTGCCTCCAGGCGCTTTCCAGATCGCGTGAGGCTTTGCGAAAATCACCACGACGCGCATAAAGTCTTCCAAGAACAATATGCACCATGACAAGATTATTCGAAAGCTTCACGGCTTCTTGAACATTGTTCAACGCACCCTCGGGATCATGCGATTCATTCGCCAAAGCCCGTGCGGTGAGGATAACGGCTCTGATCCGTTTGGCTTTTGCTTTTTCAAAACCGACACGACCACGATCAAGCGCAAGAAGCGCTTTATCAAATTCATTCTCGGCAACGAAATAGTTAATCAGCGCCTCTGTCGCCCAAGTGGCTTTGGAAGAAAAAGCGAGCGCATCATCAGCATAACGAATGGAATGAACCAAATCGCCTGCTCGCTGCGCTTCGATGAACAGTCCCCGTAGCCCCAATAGTCTTGTTTCAGGGTCACTCAGCATATCTTCAAAAGCGCGTTCCGCTTTGACACGATTACCATCAAATTGTGCGGACTGTGCAGACAATAAAAGAGTCAAAGGTTCTTTGCCGAGGAGACGGTGGGCTTCCTCGGCATTTTTACGAGCGAGTGTGGCATCGCCCGCGCCAAGCGCGATCATGCCGCGCGAAAGGGCGAGATGGCCTTTATGTTTGCGACGGCTCGAAAGACCGAGAGAAATGAGTTCTGGAATGCGAAATATAAATCGAATGAGCGACCATAATGATGCAAGAACGACGGTCACCGCGAGAACAAAAGCAACACCAATGGTGAGCGTTGTCTCAAAGCGATAGCCGAGCATTGTCAGAGAAATTGAGCCATCAATATCCGAGAGAAGCGAGAGGCCTAACGCCGCTGCTGTCAAAACACCGATGAGGAGAATGAGTCTCATCATGGCGTTGCACTTTCTGCAATCAGGCGATCCATCACAAGAATGATCATTTGATCAATCACCTTCAACCGAGACTCTTCCTGAGGTCGCGGCTTCGTCTCTGTTTTTTCCTCAACAGGCGAGATTGTGACAAGACGTGACAGCGCGCCCCATAGGCGATCACTCCACTCGGTCGGTGTTGAGTTTTGAATGGATTGACTCTGTGGCGCTTGAACCGAAGATTTTTTGGAATCAACACTATCATTAGCGAGGCCTTGTAGAGCATCACTCGGAATGAAAGAAAAGTTCAAGGTTTTTAGGGCGGTAACTTCTTGCGTAACGGACTCAGTTTTTAAAATTTTGTTTTTTGTAATAAGCAATATCACAAGACCCGTTGTGAGCTTTAGTTTTTCGTCCGATTTTGTAATCGGCGCTTCCGACTTTAACACATCGATACGTGTGTTGAGCGTATCCATCCGCGCCATAATTTCTGAGAGATTATCAGATGAAGGCGCGCTCGATGTTGCCTCTAGAGATTTCTGTGCCGACGCCAAAGCCTCCGAAAGCGCTTTCTGTGCTTCGGAGAGTTCTGCAATCTTTTGATTTTGGTGTGTTAAGCTTTCCTCAAGCATCAAAAATTTTTTATCAAAACTGCGGTTTTGTTGCTCAAGCGCCGCGGCGCGGTCGGCTGTAGAAAAAAGTGATTGGTTCGCTTCAAGTGTTGAGAGTCTCAAAGACACATCATCTTTGGATTTTGTCGGCAGCGCGATGATCAGAAATGTAGCCACCGTGCCAGCAATAGCGCCGGCAAGCGCACCAAGCACGAGGGGCCCAGCGATTGTGGCATGTGATCGATAAAACATAGCGGACGACTCTTCTCTTCGAGCAGAAGACGACCCCGATGCGGATGCGTCTTTGGGCGCATCGGCTTTGAGATCAATAATGGGTGGGACAGCACGGCCCGCGCGGCGTGGCGCCGGATCTGGCTCTGCGCGTTCGGGGGCGTCGTCACTCATATTGGCGGTCTCGTATCCGATTCGAGCCCCACCATCGCTCGTTAAGGTTTAGGTTTCCTTGATATGGAGCAGGTTCAGGACATCTTCTTCGCTGGGTTTGGCGGCTACCAGAATCTGCGAATAGTCATTTTCACGGAGCGGCACAGCGACATCCTCTGAAAGACAGAGATGGGTTAAGCGGCGCAAAGCGGTTGAAAATCCTGCTTTTTCCGCAGCTATGAGTAGGGCTTCGACGCTGGCGCGTGAGAAATGCAGCGCCTTATCGCAAGTTTGAACTGACTCACTCGTGACGCCCGGCCAAGGATCAACGGACATTGTGCGATAAACTTCAGTGACAATTGGATGAAATCCGGAAGCGCTGAGCCCTTCTTCAATAAAGGGCTTTCGAGGCGTGCCGGTCAGATAAAGAAGGGCAGCGGAGGGTTTTATCGTCGAAGCGACGAGCTTTACCAAAGCGCGCCCATCGCCTGTGCCAGTGGTGACGCTGGTAAATCCCGCTGCCCGTGCAACTGAGGCTGTTTTTTCCCCCACACAGAATAGCGGCACGTTCAGAAGGCGCGTCCGTGCCTCTTCGGACAAATGCCGGATCGCATTGGCACTCGAGATCAACACAGCGTCAAAGGGCGTTGAAGGGGGCGTTTGCCCCATTGATGTGATGGCCGTCACGGGCGCCAAGACCGCATCAACGCCTTTGTTTTTCAGGCGCTCGACGGTTTTCGCGCCATCCTCGATTGGACGTGTGACGAGAACCTTCACGCGGCTCCGGTCCTGAGATCGGCGGGTAGCACAGCAAGAATCTCTTCAGCCGCTTTTCTGCCTAAAGCCTCCGCGTCCGATGCCGGACCTTTCGCCGAAGCGCTGAAGCTTCTTTGACCATCGTCGCTGAGATACATTCCCGAGAACGAGATGATCCCGTCTTTGACCGTCGCATAACCGGCAATCGGCGTACGGCATGAACCATCGAGTTTTTTCAAAAAAGCGCGCTCGGTCAAAAGCGCCACTCCCGTATCCACGCAGGCAATCGCGGCCACGGCCTTTGCCGCGCGTTCATCACCCGTGCGCGCCGTGATTGACACGGCCCCTTGGCCAAGTGCCGGAGGAAATGTGTCGAGCGGCAAAATGGCGGCAGCCTTATCAGCGAGCCCCAATCTTTTGAGGCCAGCGAGGGCCAGCATCGTGGCGTCCACTTCGCCATCGGCTGATTTGCGCAAACGTGTTTCAACATTACCGCGCAACACGGCCGTGTGGATGTCGGGTCTTATCCGTTTCACAAGCGCCGCGCGGCGCAAACTCGCCGTGCCGACATGAGCATTTTGTGGCAGATCCTCAATCCGCGAATAACGCGCCGAAATCAGGCAATCGCGCACATCTTCGCGCGGAAGATAGCCAATAATGTCGATCCCGTCGGGAAAAGCGGTCGGCATATCTTTCGCCGAATGGACCGCAAGATCGATCCGGCCTTCGAGCATCGCTTCATCAAGCTCTTTGGTGAATGCCCCTTTGCCGCCAACCAAAGCGGCACCGCTGGCCTGACTCATATCGCCTGACGTGCGAATGATTTCGAGCACGACGCCTTCTTCTGGAAGCGACAAAGCGGTTCTAAGTCGCGCGGCAACCTCATGAGCCTGCCACAAAGCGAGGGGACTCCCACGGGTCCCGATTTTAAATGGATTTGACGCCGACACCTTCGACCTTGCCCTCATTCTCCCATCATGCGATGTCGGGCGCGCCCGGCCACCGCTTGGGGCGGACTATAGGGGCTCGTTTTGCCCGGCGATAGGGGCGTTGAAGGCCTGCGCGATGCGTATCCTCGGAATTGAAACCACTTGTGACGAAACTGCCGCCGCCGTGGTCGAGCGAGACGCCTCCGGACGCGGCCGGATTTTGTCCAATGAAGTGCTGAGCCAAATCGAGGATCACGCGGCCTATGGCGGGGTTGTGCCGGAAATCGCCGCGCGCGCCCATGTCGAGGTGATGGATCTTTTGGTGAAACGCGCTTTGGCGAGCGCGGGTGTGGCGCTTACGGAGATCGACGCGATTGCGGCTGCCGCGGGGCCAGGGCTTATTGGCGGGGTGATGGTGGGGTTAACAACCGCAAAGGCTTTGGCGCTGGTCGCGAAGAAGCCCTTTCTTGCGGTTAATCATCTTGAAGCGCATGCACTTTCACCGCGTCTCACAGATGGTGTGGCCTTTCCCTATTTGTTGCTGCTCGCTTCCGGCGGACACACACAGCTTCTCGTTGTCAAAGGCGTTGATGACTATCTGCGTTTAGGGACAACAATCGATGATGCGATTGGCGAAGCCTTCGACAAAGTCGCAAAGATGCTCGGCCTTCCTTATCCAGGTGGACCACAAGTCGAACGCTTGGCGAAAGAAGGTAATCCATTGCGCTTTGCATTCCCGCGTCCTTTGATGGGACGCAAAGAGCCAAATTTTTCTTTGTCCGGATTAAAGACTGCGGTTCGCATCGAAGCTGAAAAAATTGCGCCATTGTCTCAACAGGATGTGCGTGATCTATGCGCGTCATTTCAAAAAGCGATTGTTGAAAGCATCATTGATCGCACCCGCATGGCATTTGATCGTCTTGATGAATTGAACATTTCTGTAACAGCGCTTGTGATAGCCGGGGGCGTTGCTGCCAACCGCGCGATACGTGCAGGACTCGAAGCTTTAGCGCTTCGTAAAAAACTGCCTTTGGTTGCGCCTCCTCAAGCACTGTGCACGGATAATGGCGCGATGATCGCATGGGCAGGCATTGAGCGTTTTCAGCACGGTTTGATTGATCCACTAGACTTTGCACCACGTGCGCGTTGGCCTCTCGCTGTCACAACCGATATAAGGGATAATCAAACCCATGTTTGATAAAATTGCTGTGATCGGTTCAGGAGCGTGGGGCACCGCTTTGGCGCTTGTTGCGGCAAAAGCCGGGCGTCATGTGACATTGTGGAGTCGCGATGCCGATCAAGCCGCTGCAATGATCGCAACGCGCGAGAATAAAAAACGTCTTCCTGGAATTGATTTGCCGCTTTCGATTACACCCACATCGTCTTTACAAGAGGCTGTGTCTTCAGCGCGCGCCATCATTCTCGCGATCCCCGCTCAATATGTGCGTGAGATTTGTGAGGCGCTTGCTTTCGTGATGAAGAGTGGTCTTCCGGTCATCATTGCCGCAAAAGGGATTGATCGACGCTCAGGTGAATTTATGAGCGAGATTGTTGCCGATGCTTTACCGGGAGCGATGCCCGCAATTCTATCAGGTCCAAGTTTTGCGGATGATGTGGCAAAAGGGTTACCGACGGCCGTCGTCCTTGCAGCGCCGCTTGCTGAAATTGCAGAACATCTTGCGCATGCACTCTCTTCGCCGCGTTTTCGAATTTATCATTCAAGCGATGTGCGTGGCGTTGAAATTGGCGGCGCGGCAAAAAATGTTCTCGCGATTGCGGCCGGCATTGTTCAAGGGTGCGGACTTGGCGAGAGTGCACGCGCAGCTTTGATTGCACGGGGCTTTGCTGAATTGCAGCGCTTCGCAAAGACTTATGATGCGAAGCCTGAAACGCTTGTAGGACTTGCGGGTCTAGGCGATCTCGTGCTCACAGCAAGCTCGCTTCATTCCAGAAATTTTTCATTCGGTTATGATCTTGGGCAAGGTAAAGCCGTATCAGAAGCGGGCGGCGGTAAATTGGCAGAGGGCGTATTTACAGCGCGCATTCTCGATCAGATTGCGAGAGCGCGTGGTGTTGATATGCCGATTGTGGCCGCGATGGCCGCAATCTTGGATGGAAAATTATCGGTCGATGATGCTGTGAGCATGTTGATGAATAGACCGATTAAAGAGGAATAATTTATCATGGCGTTTTGGCTTTACAAATCCGAACCTTTCAAATGGTCATGGGACCAGCAGGTGAAAGCGGGGGCCAAAGGTACGCATTGGGATGGTGTGCGTAATCATTTGGCAAAGCTGAATTTGATGGCGATGAAGAAGGGCGATCAGGGCTTCTTCTATCATTCGAATGAAGGCAAAGAGATCGTTGGCATTGTCGAAGTGATCCGCGAAGCCTATCCCGATCCGACAGCGGAAGCGGGCGAGCCTTGGGTGGTTGTCGATTTGAAAGCGGTGAAGCCCTTCAAGCGGGCCATTTCACTCGCTGAAATCAAAGCCGATCCGAAGCTTGCGAAAATGTCGCTTGTCACCTCGATGCGCCTCTCCGTGCAACCCGTAACCGAGGCGGAATGGAAACATATCTGCAAATTGGGTGGGGTTTAGGCTTTAAATTCCTAAAATTTGCAGGGTTAGACTGCCAAATCGCACATAATAGACTCTGATGCGCTCCATTTACCCGTCTCAAACGCCTGCCCAACCAAAGTGTGACCTGTCACGGTCTTGTCCCGCGGGGCGCGGGCCTTCATAATGGAAAACAAGGTGGAAGGGTCTTTTAAGACCTGATTGAGCCGTTTCGTGAAAGACCCGCACCAGGGCCCGTGAGCCACTGGAGCGTTGAGGGAGGAAATTCGATGTCCGACAAGCTCTATCCCGTGTCGCAAGACTGGGCCAAACGCGCTTTCGTTGATGATGCCAAATATAAGGCAATGTATGACGCGTCCGTCAAAGATCCGGAAGCGTTTTGGAGTGAACACGGCAAGCGCATTGATTGGATCAAGCCCTACACGAAAGTGAAGAATACGAGCTACGCGCCCGGCGCCGTCTCAATCAAATGGTTTGAAGATGGCGTCACCAATGTGTCGATGAATTGCATCGATCGTCATTTGCCCCACCGCGCCCATCAAACGGCGATCATCTGGGAGGGCGATGATCCGAATGATTCAAAGCATATCACCTATCAAGAATTACATGATGAAGTGTGCCGTTTCGCGAATGTGCTCAAAGCGCATGGCGTACACAAAGGCGACACGGTTACAATTTATTTGCCGATGATTCCGGAAGCCGCTTATGCGATGCTGGCTTGCGCACGTATTGGCGCGGTACATTCGATTGTGTTTGGTGGGTTTTCGCCTGATTCACTCGCAGGTCGCATTGATGGATGTAAATCCAAAGTGCTGATTACAGCGGATGAAGGTTTGCGTGGTGGTAAAAAAGTTCCTCTGAAAGCCAATTGCGATGAAGCGTTGAAACGCGTTCCGGGCGTTGTTACATCTCAAATTGTCGTGAAGCGTACAGGCGGTGCCGTGCATATGCAGGATGGTCGTGATTATTATTATCACGATGAAGCGGCGAAAGCGGCAACGCAATGCAAGCCCGAGCCGATGGAAGCGGAAGCCCCGCTTTTTATTCTTTACACATCAGGTTCGACCGGTGCGCCAAAGGGCGTTGTTCATACAACAGGCGGCTATCTCGTTTACGCGTCGATGACGCATCAATATGTCTTCGATTATCACGAAGGCGATATTTATTGGTGCACGGCCGATGTGGGTTGGGTGACCGGCCATTCATACATCGTATATGGCCCGCTCGCGAATGGCGCGACAACATTGATGTTTGAAGGCATTCCCACCTATCCGTCGATTTCGCGCTTCTGGGATGTCGTTGATAAACACAAGGTCAATATTTTCTACACCGCACCAACGGCGATCCGTTCATTGATGGGTGCTGGTGAAGAGCCAGTCAAGAAAACATCGCGTGCGTCGTTGCGGTTGTTGGGTTCGGTTGGTGAACCGATCAATCCGGAAGCGTGGGAATGGTATCATCGCGTTGTGGGTGACGGACGTTGCCCGATTGTTGATACATGGTGGCAAACAGAGACAGGGGGCATTCTCATCACGCCGCTTCCCGGTGCAACCGCTTTGAAGCCTGGCTCGGCAACGCGTCCCTTCTTTGGTGTGAAGCCTGAGATTGTTGATGCTAATGGCGTTGTGCAGACCGGCGCCTGCGAAGGTAATCTTGTGATTTCCGATTCATGGCCGGGCCAGATGCGCACCGTTTATGGTGATCACAAGCGTTTCATGGAAACCTATTTCGCAACTTATGCGAATAAATATTTCACCGGTGACGGCTGCCGTCGCGATGCGGATGGTTATTACTGGATCACGGGTCGCGTTGATGACGTGATCAATGTTTCGGGTCACCGCATGGGCACTGCTGAAGTTGAAAGTGCACTCGTCGCTCATGAAAAAGTATCGGAAGCGGCGGTTGTCGGTTATCCGCATGACATCAAAGGGCAGGGCATCTATGCTTATGTCACTTTGATGGCCGGTACTGAAGCAACGGACGCTTTGCGCAAAGAGCTGGTCGCTTGGGTGCGTAAGGAAATCGGGCCCATCGCCTCGCCCGATCTCATTCAATTTGCGCCGGGCCTTCCGAAAACACGTTCGGGCAAAATCATGCGCCGCATCTTGCGTAAGATTGCCGAGGATGAATTTAGCAATCTTGGCGATACATCAACCCTCTCTGATCCAGGTGTGGTCGATGATTTGATCGCCAATCGCCAGAATAAGCGGAAATAGCTCAGAGTATCATTTCCATTGAATTCAATCTTACTCCCTAGATTGACCTTTAACCCCGCGTCTCGACGCGGGGTTTTTTGTTGCCGAAGCGCAGCCTAAGCATTAATCCGATGGATAGTTTGATGAGCGAACAGGTTAGTGATGCGTCCTGTTGATTTCGTAACCGGGTAATCTTTCTGAAAATGGAGCCTCTCGCATCATGACCCTCATTCCTATCATTCTCTGCGGTGGCTCGGGTACGCGGCTGTGGCCGGTTTCGCGGGATAGTTTTCCGAAGCAATTCGTGCCGCTTTTGGGGACGCTTTCAACTTTTCAGGCGACGTTGAAGCGGGTCGATGATCCTACCTTGTTTGGTCGGCCTTTGATTGTAACGAATGAGAAGTTCCGCTTTCTCGCTGAAGAACAGGCTGAGGCGGTGGGTGTTGCGGTGGATATTCTGATGGAGCCGAGCCCGCGTGACTCAGCACCTGCGATTGCTGCCGCCGCGCATTGGGTGAAGCAGCATCACGAGAGCGCTTTGGGTTTGGTGCTTGCGGCAGATCATTTGATTGCCGATGTGCAAGGCTTTCGCGAGAGTGTGAAGCGGGCTCTACCTGCCGCAGAAGCTGGCAAGATCGTGACCTTTGGCGTGACGCCGTCTCATCCCTCAACCGCCTATGGCTATATCAAGCCGGGTGACAAGGTTGAAGGTGAGGCGCGGCATATTTCGATTTTTCTTGAAAAGCCGAACGCGTCCATGGCGCGTGATCTCGTGGCAGAAGCCTATGTGTGGAACTCGGGCAATTTCATGTTCAGGCCCGCAACCATGATTGAAGAGCTTGAGCGTCACGCGCCTCAAATTAGTGCATGTGCTGCCACAGCACTTCAAAATGCCACCCAGGATCTCGGCGCCACGCTTTTAAATGCCGAAGCCTTTGCAAACGCACCGAAGATTTCAATTGATTATGCCGTAATGCAAAAGACCATTCATGCCGCTGTTGTGACAGCCTCATTTGATTGGTCGGATATCGGCACATGGGGCGCGTTGTGGGATGCGTCCGAACATGATGAGCGTGGCAATCGTGCGACCGGCAATGTCGCTTTGCTCGACACAACGAATAGTCTTGTTCATTCCGATGATGTGCTCACGACCGTTGCGGGCCTTGACAATGTCGTTGTTGTTTCAACGCGCGATGCGGTGCTTGTGACCAACAAAGAGAACTCAGGCGAAGTCAAAATTCTGGTCGAAGCGCTCAAAGCCAAAAGCCAACGCGAGGCGAGCGAACATCTCAAAATGTACCGGCCTTGGGGCGCCTATCAGCGCATCGATATCGGTCCGCGTTTCCATGTGAAGCGCATCACAGTAAAGCCCGGCGGGCGCCTTTCACTTCAAAAGCATTTTCATCGCTCGGAACATTGGGTGGTCGTCTCCGGCACGGCGGAAGTCACGATCGGTGATAAGACCATCGAGCTACACGAGAATCAGAGCACCTATATTCCGATCGGCGAAGTGCATCGTCTCGCCAATCCGGGCAAAGTGCCGCTCGAAGTCATCGAAGTGCAAGTCGGATCTTACACTGGCGAAGATGACATCGTGCGCTTGGAGGATGTTTATGGGAGAGGGTGAGACAAAGCGCACTCTCGACCTTTGTTTCTCAATGTGTATGATTTTTTAATCGCGTCGAGTGTTGATGTGCGCCAGTGACTAAGCCGGTTCTGATCATTCTCCATCAAGAACACTCAACACCCGGTCGGGTGGGTTACGCATTGCGCCAACGTGGTTTTACACTCGATCTACGTCGCCCGCCTTTGGGGGAAGCGCTTCCCAACAATCTCAAAGATTATTCGGGCGTGGTTATCTTTGGCGGTCCGATGAGCGCCAACGATCCCGATGCGTTTATCGGCGAAGAAATCAAATTGATTGAGCGTACGCTTAAAGCAGAAACGCCTTTTCTCGGTCTCTGCTTGGGTGCGCAGCTTTTATGTCGCGCTATGGGCACGCGGGTCTATAAACATCCCGAAGAAGAAACTGAGATCGGATATTATCCGCTTCGCCCCACAAAAGCTGGAGAAGAGTGGGCGACCTCACATGGCGCGAGATGGCCGCGTGCCGTTTATCATTGGCACCGTGAGGGATTTGATTTGCCGAAAGGCGCTGAGTTGCTCGCCGAAGGCGAAGCCTTCCTGCATCAAGCCTTTCGCATCGGACAAAAGACGCTCGCATTGCAGTTTCACCCCGAAGTGACCTATGCGATGATCTGCCGATGGACCACGCGTTCTTTTGAAAAGATGAATCACAAAGGCGCACGCGCACCGCATGAACATCGTGAAGGATGGTTTGAACATGATCACGATGTCGAGCAATGGCTTAACGCCGTCCTCGATGGATGGATCGGTTATCCAAATAGATCAAATGCGCCCACTTGATCGGTGGCCAGGTACTTATTCGACCACGCCGATAAAGGGGAGTTGGCGATAAGAGTGGGCGACATCCATTCCATAGCCCACCACAAATTTATCCGGGATCACGAAGCCAATAAAATCGGCATTGATTGATACCGCGCGTTTGCCTGGCTTCTCCAGAAGACAACAAGTCATCACGCGCGCGCCACGGGCGGCGAGAAGATCTTTCGCAAAAGCAATCGTGCGGCCTGATTCAAGAATATCGTCGATCAGTAACACGTCACGGTCACGCACATCGCTTTCGACATCTTTCAGAATAACGACTTGTCCTGACGAAATCGTCGCGTCTCGATAGCTCGACAGATGCATGAATTCGACTTGTGGCATTAAACCCGCGTGATGCAGCGCGCGCATCAGATCGGCCGCAAACATGAAGGACCCTTTGAGGATCGCGATGACCAAAAGCCCTTTGGGATCCTTGCGCGCAATTTCTTGAGCGATTTCTGTATTGCGGGCGGCGATTTTGGCCTCGTCAATCAGGACGGAGACATTTCGTTCTTGGGTCATGATCCCTCTCGAGCATGGCGAAGCCTTTTGCCTTCTGGCAAAAGCGGCCACCCCCCGTGTCTTCAGGCGCCGGCGAGGCGGATCACGATGTCTTTACCCTCCCGGGGAGGAGAGGCAAGTCTTGCGCGAAAGGGAACGGGGGTTCCACGGTCGATTGTGGGGGCCGGAGGCGGAATCATCCACTGGAAAATGCTCTGCCCTACAGACCCGTCTCCCACCGAGGAACGAATTTCAAAACTAAGGCTTGGGAGATTATGGGGGGTCGAGGCATCAGAGAGGATTATGCCCTCTATAATGAGGGCTCTATCGGCCCCTTCGCCCTCGAAACGGGTTTTGATGTTTTGAAAAGCGAGCCGCGGGGTCACGAGTCCCGGCAGAAATCCCGCAATCCATTGGCCCGTTTGCGCTTTGAGCCGATCGAAATCCTGCGCGACGCCGCCAACCACGGCAATCAGGCCGGTAAATCCCGCGATACCGGCGGCCATCATTCGAAAGCGAGGACGGCGCTGTTTCGGCGTGGGCGCGGTTTGGGGCTCATTCGCAAAATGAGATGTTTCTATTGCGGATTTTAAGAAATCTTCGGGAATTTCGGGTGATTTAGGCTCCACTTCGGCCTGAAAAGTGGACCGGCAGACGCCGCACCGCATCATCCGGCGCTCGTCGCCAAGGGTCTCCGAACGGACGAAATAGGAACTCGAGCAATTTGGGCAAACGACCAGCATGGCGAATCAGATACCCTTCCTTCCGAAAACCGTTTCCTGCTATGGCTCTGAACCATGCCCTCATGACCTTTAAGGAAGGTTGAAGACTCGCGTGCAGGCTCAATCCAATCGGTGGGGCGGGGAACTCGTCCGGTTTGAGAATGTCGGACTGCGCTATGGCGCGGCTCCGGAAACTCTGACCGACATTAGTTTTTCGATCATGCCGCAATCATTTCAATTTCTGACCGGTGCATCGGGGAGCGGCAAAACCACAATCCTCCGCTTGATCCTGCAATCATTGAAGCCGACGCGCGGAATGATTTCGATCTTTGGGCAGGATACGGCGCAGCTCGATAAGGATGGCCTTACCGCCTTACGCCGACGCATGGGCATTGTGTTCCAAGATTTCCGGCTCCTTGATCACCTCACGATTTATGAGAATGTCGCGCTGCCTTTTAAAATTCGCGGCCGAATGGAATCGAGCTATCGCGCCGAAGTGATCGAATTATTGAAATGGATTGGTCTTGGTGAATTGATTGATGCCAAACCACCCGTTCTGTCTGGCGGCGAAAAGCAACGGACGTCGATTGCGCGCGCGCTGGTCTCGCAACCAGAGCTTCTTCTTGCCGATGAGCCAACGGGGAATCTTGATCCGGTTCTGGCAGGGCGCTTGTTGCGGCTCTTTGTTGAACTTAATCGATCAGGCACAGCCATTTTGATTGCGACACATGACATAGGCCTGATGGAGCAAATCAAAGGCGCTCGTCGCCTTGTGTTGCAAAATCATCATTTGCAGGTTGAGGGCTAGGCCATGTCATCGACCGATTTTCACAATCAAAGATCAGTGTGGCAGTCTTTTCTCAATCGTTTTTCAACGGACTCATTGGTGGCACCTGATCCGTTGACGGATCGCACGCTCGTGGCCGTGATTTTCATTTTAACTTTCATCGCTGCATTGACAGCAGGGCTTGTTCTTTTCGGATCGGCCGCCACGGCGCGTTGGCAAGTGCTTTTATCCTCCGAAGTGACTGTGCAGCTTCGCCCACAACCCGGTCGCGCGATTGATGCGGATTTGAATCGCGCGGCTGAATATCTGAAACAAGTTCAAGGCGTGACCAAGGTTCGTGTTTATTCGCAAGATGAAACCTTGCGCATGCTCGAACCCTGGCTTGGTCCAGCGTCTTCGCTGGGTGGTCTTTCGATACCGCGAATGATCGCCGTTGAAATCAATCCGGATGCACCGCCTGATATCCAAGCCGTAACACAACAATTGGCAAAAGATATTCCAGGAACGGTTGTCGATGATCATCGCTCCTGGACAAAGCGACTGACCAAACTCGGCAATACGCTCGTGGTCGCTTCTGCGCTTGGTCTTATTCTTGTCCTTGCTGCCACAGCCTTAGCGATTGTTTTTGCCACGCGCGGCGCGATGGTCGGTAATCGTGAGATTGTTGAAGTGTTTTATTTTATGGGTGCCGATGATCGCTATATCGCGCGCGTGTTTCAGCGGCATTTTTTCAGCCTTGGATTACGGGGCGGAATTTTAGGTGCCTGCCTCGCGCTGATCATTCTTGGCGCTTTGAGATTTATGATTGCAGGCTCTGATGGATTGAAAGATATCTTCGGCTTTGGTGCAGCTGATCCTTTGTCATCTGTCGGCGTCGCCATCATCATCGCGATCGTGGCAGTGGCACTATTCGTATCTTTTTTAGCGAGCGTCGTTTCACGTTTCACGGTTCATTCAACTTTGAGCCGCTTGGTGTAATGGATCTTGCCATGAAAAGATCCATAAGCATGAAGCGGTTTTTCTACATCGTTTTGTTCTTTATTCTCACTTTTTTAAGCGTGGGCTTTGTGAGTTATTTCTCCGCTCTTGCCCGATATAATCAAGTCGAAATCACTTCCGTTGATGGGGCGATTGTTTTGACAGGCGGTCCTGATCGATTGACGGATGCCGCGCGTCTTTTATCAACCGGCGTTACAAAACATCTTTTGATCAGCGGCGTAGGCGGCCGTGCTGATCTTGATGACCTTGTTCGCGTTGCGCCCTCCCTCGCGCCTTATTCATCTTGTTGCGTTGATCTTGGCCATCAAGCGCAGAACACGCGTGGAAATGCCGAAGAAGCGGCGCTGTGGGCGCGCGATAAAAACTACAAATCACTCGCGATTGTAACGGCTGGATTTCATTTGCCACGCGCGATGCTTGAAGTGAGAGCGCTTTTGCCGGATCGAACACTCTATCCTTATCGAGCAGGCCTGCCGATTCGGGAGCAGTTGTTCTATGGTCGTTTTAGCACTTTATATGCTATTGCTCTTGAACCGATTAAATATATGGCCGCTCTTGTGAGAATCAATATCAGCAAGAGACTTTCTGATGTTGCAAATTTGGGATGAATAACGGTGTCACTTGAATCACATGATCATCAAAAGGAAGAAAAAGGCGTTTCGCTTCGTGCGCTTCTTTTGATGATTGCACTTTATGCCAATTTGATCGTCTGGATGCTTGCGGGACTGATCGTTCTTATTCTCCCCCGTTCTTTCGTCATAACTTTGGCGCGTGCATGGAGTCGATATTATCTTTGGCTATGTAAGGTCGTCGGTGGCATCAAAGTTGAATTCAGAGGCTTAGAGAATATCCCTAAAGGACCACTATTGATCGCGTCCAAGCATCAATCGATTTGGGAGACTTTTGCGCTTCTGAGCCTCTTTGATGATCCCTGTTTTATCTTAAAACGTGAATTGGCCTATATTCCTCTCTTCGGGTGGTTTCTTGCTAAGATGAGGAATGTGCCGATTGATCGTAAAGGGGGGTCCCGTACGCTTCTTAAATTGGTGAAAGCGGCGCATCGTGAAATTCATGCTGATCACGGACGTCAGATTCTGATTTTTCCTGAGGGTACACGTCGTCCGCCTGGCGCGGAACCCGCTTATCGTTTTGGGATCGCACAGATCTATTCGGGTCTGAAAGTTCCTTGTTTGCTTATTGCTTTGAATTCAGGTGTCTATTGGCCGCGTCGTTCGTTGAAATTGCGACGAGGGACAATTGTCGTCGATATTTTGCCGGTAATTGAGCCCGGTATTGAGCGGCAAAAGTTTTTTGATTTGATGCAGGAAAAAATTGAAGAAGCATCTGATCGCCTCTTAGCAGAAGCGCGTCATGATCTCGGTTTATCAGCAAGAGCGTGAAAGGTAAGAACGCGGTGACGGATCATTCCTCTTCGCTTCTGATGCCTCTTTTGCCTCCCCATGGACGGCAGCAACGCATCGGCATTTTTGGAGGATCCTTTAATCCGGCGCATGCGGCTCATCGTTTGGTCAGTTTGACGGCGCTTCGTCGCTTAAAGCTTGATGCGGTGTGGTGGATTGTAACACCCGGCAATCCGCTCAAGGACAAAAAGGATTTACCATCAACGGATGCGAGAGTGGCCGCCGCGCGTCGGATCGCGTCACATCCGAAGATCCATGTCATTGCGATCGAAGAGCGTCTGGGGAGCGCCTACACTCATGAGTTGATTGCCTATCTCAAACAACGATCATCATCGGCTCGCTTTGTTTGGATCATGGGCATGGACAATCTTGAAGGCTTTCACCGCTGGGCGCGCTGGCAAAAGATAGCCGCATCCGTTCCGATTGCGGTCATTGATCGTCCGGGCTCAACTCATCATGCGCTACGCGCACCCGCCGCATTGGCTCTCGGGCGTTTTCGACTGTCCGAGTTGAAGGCCTCAGTTTTTGCTGAGCAACCAGCGCCAGCCCTTATGATCTTGCATGGGCCACGCTCCAGCCTTTCTTCAACAGCTTTGCGTCAGCGTCATTGAATCGTAAGGATTGAAGATTATGTTGAATTTTGCCGATGCTTCAGGCAGGTTCAATGCGGGTCCTTTGAGGGCCGATAATCATGGGGAATGACCACTGACACAGACCGTCACGTCCGCCGGCACAAGAAAAAGCCGGTCCGCGTCCGCGAAAGTGACCAATCCATCGCAGGGCGCTATGCTTCAGGATGTTCTTGCAACGCTTGAAGACGCCAAAGCCGAAGATACAGTCGCGATTGATCTTGCTGGCAAAACTTCTCTCGCCGATGCCATGATTGTGACCTCCGGTCGCTCTAATCGCCATGTCGGCGCGATTGCCGATCAGCTGATTGAGAAACTCAAAGCCGAAGGTCATTCGGGTATGCGCGTCGAAGGCATGCCGCATTGTGATTGGGTTCTGATCGATGCGGGCGATGTGATCGTTCATATTTTCCGGCCCGAAGTGCGCAGCTTCTACAATCTCGAAAAAATGTGGGGATCGGATCGTCCGGTCGAACGCGCCGTTTCGTGACGGTGATGCTGTGAAAGTCGAGATCCTGGCGGTGGGGCGCCTGAAAGAGGGCCCTGAGCGTGAGCTGGTCAACCGCTATTTAACCCGCGCGCGTGATCAGGGACGTGGTCTTGCCGTTACCGGTTTTGACGTGGTCGAATTTGCCGAGAGTCGCGCCACACGCCCGCAAGATCGCAAAATCGAAGAAGCGCACATGATCAGGCAGCGCCTCTCAGATTCGGTATTTGTTGCGCTTGATGCCAAAGGCCAAGTCCTCGATAGCGAAGCCATGACAAAAAAAATTCAAGTTTTGCGGGATAATGGTTCTCGGTCTCTGTCATTCGTAATTGGTGGTGCGGACGGACTTGATCCTGACTTTGTCAAAGAGGCGCAGTCTGTCATCGCTTTTGGTGCTGTGACATTGCCGCATCAATTGGCGCGGATTATTCTGGCAGAGCAGCTTTATCGTTCGATGACCTTGATGAGTGGTCATCCTTATCATCGGGCGTGACAGGATATTTGTGTAATTATGCGCGGTCACGGATTTCGCGTTCGTATCTTACAACCCGTTCTTTTTGGGTTGATTCTGCTTTTACCGCTCGCGCGCGGGTATGCGTCTGATTCATCGATAGAAAAAGCGACGCGTCAGCTTGAGTTACAAGAAACCGAACAGCTTTTGCAAAGTGGATCTGAAGAACGCTCGCGCCTACAAGAAGAAATTGAAACGCTACGAAACGATCGCGTGCGATTAAATCAGAGATTGATCGAGACAACGGATCGTATCCGCGCCACTGAATTACGCATTCGGTCAGTTGAAGATCGGTTGGCAACCTTGTCTGAATCGGAAGCGAAAGCGCGCGCGTCGCTTGAAACACGCCAAGCGGTTGCCACTGATATTCTTGCTGCACTCCAACGTGTGGGGACGATGCCGCCACCGATTATGATGGCAGATCCTGATCATGTTCTCGATACGGTTCGCAGCGCCATTCTGTTGGGCTCGGTGGTGCCTGATCTCAAAGCCGAGACGGATAAATTGGCCGCCGATCTTGCGGCCATCGAAAGAATTAGATCATCCGCAGCCGCAGAGCGGGATGGTCTTGCGCGTGATGTGCAAAGCCTTGTGCGTGATCGACAAGATATTTCTCTCTTGGTTGAAGCGCGTCAGCGAGACATATCGGGCGCAGAAAGCCGCGTTGAAGAATATGCAAAAAAAGCTGAAGCGCTCGCGGCAAAGAGCCAGAATTTAAAAGATCTGATCGGTCGTCTCGAGACAGAAGTTGATAGTGTTTCACGTGCTGCACGGGATGCTAAATCCGCCGCCGCTAAATCAGAAGAAGAAGTAAAAGCCGCGAACGATCCGGCCGCGCGTGATGCGCGCAACAAACTGGCTGCCTTGGCGTTTCGTGATCCTGCGCGCCAAGCGCCAAAAGTCGGCTTTGGTGAATTGAAGGGTCTCCTGCCTTTGCCTGTGAGCGGCACTTTGCTGCGCGGCTTTAATGCGCGTGACCCTGTCGGCGGTTTGACCCGCGGCGTGACCTTTGAAGCGCGGCCGGGGGCTCTCGTCTCTGCGCCGTCCGATGGTTGGGTCGCTTTTGCCGGACCCTTTCGCACTTATGGCCAACTTTTGATTCTCAATATGGGCGGGGGCTATTACATCTTGCTTGCAGGTATGGACAGGATCAGCGTAAGTCTCGGTCAATTCGTTCTGGCGGGCGAGCCCGTGGCTGTGATGGGTGATCCGTCAAAAGACGCGCAGACGCAGGCCGGTGCAAATCCGGCTCAGCCTGTGCTTTATGTTGAATTCCGCAAAGAGGGCACTCCGGTTGATCCGACGCCCTGGTGGTCCTCTGCAGCGGTTGGGAAAGGTCGCGGATGATGCGTAGATTGACCTATTTGCTTACAGGTGCCGTTTTTGGGGGCGGTCTGGTTGCCTTTGCTTTGCAAGGCATCCCGGTCGGTACGATCAGCGCTGTGGCGGCGAGTTCAGAAACCTATCGCCAGCTGAATTTGTTCGGTGATGTGTTTGAAAAAATCCGCACCGATTATGTCGAGAAGCCCGAGGATGCGAAGCTGATCGAGTCAGCAATTTCCGGCATGTTGTCCGGTCTCGATCCGCATTCAAGCTATATGGATCCGAAGAGCTTCAAGGATATGCAGGTCCAGACCAAAGGTGAATTTGGGGGCCTTGGCATCGAAGTCACGCAGGAAGATGGTTTTGTGAAAGTTGTCACGCCGATTGACGACACACCCGCTTCACGCGCGGGTCTTCTTGCCGGCGATTTCATCGTGGAGATTGATGGCGACTCCGTTCAAGGCCTAACCCTTAATCAGGCTGTCGATCGTATGCGCGGACCGGTCAATAGTTCAGTGAAGTTGCGCATCAGCCGCAAAGGCACAGATTCATTCGAAGTCAGCCTCAAGCGCGAGATCATTAAAATCTCATCAGTGAAATCGCGCATTGAAAATGATGTGAGCTATATCCGCATCACGCAATTTACCGAGAAGACATCAGATGGTTTGAAAAATGCGATTGATCAAGCCACGAAGAATATACCTGCTGATAAGCTCAAAGGCTATATCGTCGATCTTCGTAATGATCCGGGCGGTTTGCTTGATCAAGCGATTGCGGTTTCCGATGCGTTTTTGGAGCGCGGTGAAATTGTTTCAACGCGCGGTCGCAATCCTGATGACGCGCAACGTTATGTCGCCCGCTCGGGAGATTTGACGGGTGGTAAACCTGTTGTGGTTTTGATCAATGGCGGCTCAGCATCCGCGTCTGAAATCGTTGCCGGCGCTTTGCAAGATCACAAACGCGCAACCATCATCGGCACACGCTCTTTCGGTAAGGGCTCGGTGCAGACGATTATTCCTTTAGGCCCCAGTGGTGCCTTGCGTTTGACAACCGCGCGTTATTACACACCGTCAGGACGTTCGATCCAAGCCAAGGGTATCGATCCTGACATTCAGGTGCTGCAAGATGTGCCGGATGAAATCAAAGGCAAGGACGAGACCAAGGGTGAAGCAGCTCTAAAGGGCCATTTGAAGAATGGCGCGAATGAGCAAGGCGGTTCATCGGCCTATGTTCCCGCTGATCCCAAGCAGGATAAGCAATTGCAGTATGCGCTTGATCTGTTGCGCGGTATCAAATCAGGCAGCCTCGCTGAGCCGTCAAAAGATACAACGCCAGCGAATTGAGCATCAAAAGAAGCGAGGGCAAAATTGTTCTCGCTTCCTTAAAATTTGAATCATGAATTAACGGGAAATTTCCGCTTTTCATCGATCATGACGTCTCTTCTTCTCCGTTTAAGTGAGCGTCTCCATGTCGATGTCAGAAGCGACGCCTTTGCCGTCATTAGAATCATCTTCCCCAACGGCAATTCAGGGTTCCTCAGGGCCTCATGCATCTTTCGCGATTGCGATGAGTGTTTTGACTCTGATGACATTGGGGGCGCTGGGTATCGCTTGGCATAAAGGTTGGTTTCGCGCGCCGCCTTTACCTACTGTGATTGTGCCCATTGATTGGCCGGGAGAGCCGATTGTTACAAGTGCGGCGCGTCGTCCTTTGTCGCCGCATGGATTGCCGCCCGCACCTGATCCGCGTTTGATTGAAATTATTCCTGAAGGCGTCTTGCCGATTCGCGCCGATGATGGCGCTACGCCCCTCAGCGTCTATGCGCGACCGCTGCCACCGCAAGCGGAACCCGCCCCAATGGAGCCTCGCGTCGCCATCATTCTTCGCGGAGCGGGCATCGGACAGCTGGCCACGCTCGAAGCCATTTTGCGATTGCCGAGTGATATGTCTTTTGCCCTTTCACCCTATGCGCGTGAGATCGATCGACAATCAGGTGAAATTCGGGAAGAAGGACATGAAGTGTTTCTGGATGTCCCGCTCATATCCCGAGAACAGATTTTTGAAGATGCCGGACCGAAGGCTCTTATGCCGACAGCGGGGGAAGCTGAAAATCTCACCCGCTTGAAATGGTCGATGGCGCGGGTTGCCGGTTATGCGGGCCTACTCGCGATTTCTGGATCGGATGGGTTGATTACACCGGATGTTAAAGACCTCCTCACTCGCCAAGCCGAAACGCGTGGGCTTGGTTTAGTCACCCATTCCCTGCCCGACAAAACAACATCTGCACCGCAGACCAATCATGCGCGGATCGACATTCTGATCCATCGTGATGTGCCGCCAAACGGGATTGATGAAGCTCTCGAGCGATTGACGGCCGAGGCAAAAAAGAATGGTTCGGCTTTGGGGGTTGCGGTGATCACACCTCTTGCGATAGAGCGCCTAAAGAAGTGGAGCGAAGGCTTGGCCGCGCAAGGGGTTCGTCTGGTTCCAGCAAGTGCAGTGTTGTTGCAGCAAAGGTAGGCGGTATGCGTTACGAGGATCTGCCTTATCGTCGCAATGTCGGCATTATGCTCGTCAATCGTCAGGGGTTGATTTTTGTAGGCCAGCGCCGCGCCGAAGCGGGCCCCGAACATGTTGACGCTCACCATTCTTGGCAAATGCCGCAAGGTGGAATTGATAAAGATGAAGAGCCTTATCCGGCGGCCTTGCGCGAACTTGCCGAAGAGACCGGTGTGACAAGCGTTTCCCTCATTGCCGAAGCACCGGAGTGGCTAACCTATGATCTTCCGCCGGATGTCGCAAAATCGGCATGGAAAGGAAAATATCGCGGTCAGACGCAAAAATGGTTCGCGTTCCGTTTTGAAGGGCAAGACAGCGAGATCAATATTCTTGAACCACCAGGGGGCCATAAGCCCGAATTTGAAAATTGGCGATGGGCAGCGTTGGAAACATTACCTTCGCTTGTCATCCCCTTTAAAAAAGCCGTCTATGAAGATGTTGTGGCGGTGTTCCGCTCACTGATCGTGTGAGCTGATTTCAATTTAAAATTTACGATGACCAGGCCGATGCCGATCAGTCCCATACCGATGAGATCGGTGAGGGATAGCGTTTCGCCAAGCACGAAAATACCAAGCACCAAAGCGCTTGGCGGAATCAAAAGCGTTACAAGCGCAACGGCCACAGCACCTGAATTATTGAGCACGCGGAAATACATCAAATAGCCGATGGCCGTGCAGAGAATTCCTAATGCGGCAATGCTCAAGATCGCCTCTTCCGTCGGCATGACAAGAGTCCAAGGCCTATCAATGACAAAAGAGATTGGAAGCAGCACGAGAGATGCTGAGGCCGTTTGACCGAAGGCAATCTGTATGGGTTGCAATTTCATGTGCGCGAAACGACGACCAAAAATACTGGCTGATGCGTAAGATAATGTCGCTGCAAGACAGGCCAATTCTCCCCAGAGATTGATTTCTGTATTGAAAAGAAAACTTGGGCCAATAAGAACAATTACACCGCATACACCCAAAGCCACGCCAATCAAGCGATTGGCTGTGAAACGCTCATCGGTTGTTGCAAAATGGGCGATGATGATCGCGAAGAGCGGCGTCATCGCATTGATGATTGAGGCAAGACCCGCATCAATCTTGCTTGTTCCATAGACAATGAGACTCATCGGGATGACATTGTTGATGATGCCCATGCCAAGGAAGGAACGCCAGACGCCAACGCCTTTTGGAAAGTGCGTGCGGATCAAAAGAATGACGAGCGCAAGCGCGAAAGCGCCGAGTGCGACACGCGCGAAGACAATTGTGAAAACCGGTACCGAGGCAACCGCGACCTTCATGAAAAGATAGGAGCCGCCCCAAATGATCGAAAGACCGATGAGCAGCGCCCATTCAAGCGGGCCAATTGAGAATTTCTGCATAGGACATCCGAAGGTCGCGTCGTAAGACCGATCGCGCTCTTCTATCGGCCTTTATCAGTAAAGACCACCCGAAACCGATGATGCCTGCTTTGCTGTTATTTCAGGGCCGCGAAATTACGATGCTGATCCAGTTTTAAAGCGGTTAAAACGAGATTGTCATAACCATAGATATCACCAAGTCGCCGAAGTTGACCATCTTCACCCGTGATCACCGTGAAATAGGCCAAATGTACGGGGAGCGGTTCGTCTAATTTGATGACGCGTTCATCACGACCGATGTAAGACTTCAATGCATCTTCGGCATATTTCGGATTGTTCAAAACCATCGCAGCGAGCGAGAAGGGATTCTCAACTCTCACACAGCCATGGGAATAAGCACGATCCGTGTTGGCAAAGAGTTTGCGCATCGGCGTGTCATGCAGATAGACCGCATGTTCATTGGGCAAATTGAATTTTACAAAGCCCAAAGCGTTCCGCTCACCCGGAGGTTGACGGATATAAGTCATGTCACCGTCTTGGGTGATCTCATATCCTGATTTTTCAGCAAATGCGGGGTCTTCCGCAAGTTTTGGAAGAAACTCGTTACGAACGATCGATTGGGGAACATGCCAACTCGGATTCACGATCAGTGAATTTATGGCCGCTGAGAATAATGGCGTCGGCGTATCCGGTTTACCCACCACCGTTCTCGTGACATGTGCCACTTCGCCTTTTCGAATGAGTTTCAATGTGAATTCAGGCAAATTCACAAAGATATAATTCTCACCAAGCTCTGGCGGTACCCAACGCCAACGTTCCATATTCACAACGATATCAAAAGCGCTCGGGGCCATCGTGCTGACCATCGCCGTCGTTGTGCGTGTTTTCTGTGCTGGTGCTTTGGCAACAGGCGCTGACTCACTGAGGCTACCAGTCGTTTCGCGAAGCTCCATCAATTTGGCTTTCAGATCGAGATAGCCTTTGTGACGGGGTTGATAAGATTGAAGTCGATCACCGACATTTTGTGTCCCCATTAAATCCGTTAAAATCATCGTCGGACGTGGGATTACCAATCGTGGTGTAATCAATTTCGAAAGTTTGAGTGTGTCGATCCGGGCCCCGCGAGCATCGCGTGCAAAGGCAACAGCACTTGCGGATAAGATCAAATCCGCTTCAGCGATTTTCCGAGGATCCGTTTCCGTTGCAGAGATCAGCGGTGCTGGATAATCGCTGGCATTCATGCCGTCTTCATCAGCGCTCAAGAGGCGGCGCTGGAGGCTTTCACGACGCTCATTCAGAATCGCACCGCCAAACCACAAGGGCGCATCATTGCGAGCCGTGTAGAAATTCAGAAAATTTTCGCGGTCGGTTTTCGGCCATTTCATGACGATGGCGGGCAGCGATCCCGCTAAACGAATGGCTTTGATTTCTTCCGCCACCTGATTTGCAAGGTCAATGCTATTTTGTGGATCGCGTGTCTCAACTGCAAAATCTCGATCTTCAGCGAGGGCACTGGGTTGGCCGCTGATGGGAAGAAGAGATACAAGGCAGATAAAAAGGATCGAGGCGATTGATCTCATGCGGCATCCCCATAGATCGGCGGCTTATCTTCAAATTCATTTTCAGCGATCTCTTCGATCCGGCGATAGAGCGTGGATCGACTGATGCCTAAGGCGCGTGCAATTGCGGCAAAAGGCTGAGTGTTGTTTTTGATCGCAAACGCGATCACGTCTTTTTCAATAGAAGCAAGTGATCGCAACTGCCCGTTATAATCGATTACGGGAACTGATGTCGGAAGCGTATCGTGACCTTGAGAGTCTTGCCCGAAGCCAAACAAGTGACCGTGATGAGACGAGGGCTGAGAAGAGGAAAGAGGAACAATGCTTGTCTCTGCGATCGGCATATCCTTAAGCGGCATCACGGATGGCGCGAGGATGTTCTTTAATGATACGGCAATGCGTTCGAACCCGGCAGGAATGAGGCAGAAATCCTGCGCACCGGCTGCGATCGCTGCAAGCGCCGAATCAAGGGCCGTGGGCTTTACAAGAACAATGATGGGAGTGCGATAACCCGCCGCGCGTAGTCTTGTGATCACGCCCATCCCATCGAGATCCGGCATCACAAGATCAAGAATAAGGGCGGCGATAGAAGGATCGCGCTTTTTCATAATCGCATCAAGTGCGTCCTGACCCGAAGCCAGCGGTACCGGATCGTGACCCGAACGGGTGACGAGGCGCACGAGATGGCTCTGGTGCACGGGATCATGTTCAACGATCAGAATTTTACGCTTCATACAAAGGGGCACTCGAGAATATATGATTCGGTTCGAGTTTGGCCGAGTTTGGTAAAGGCCGCTTTAATGCCGCATCCTGAGCTGCCGGTTTTTTTATTGATTGAGTGGGAGGTGCTTTGTATGAAAGAGAGATCTCTCGCCAAGTCTTAACAAAAGCGATCTCTTTCTTAACCATCATGATTTAAGTCTTAACCTGAGTGGGATCCTTCATGCGCACGCTTCTCTCACCTCGCTCTTCCATTCATCGCGCGGCATCAGCAGGCCTTTCTGCGACGGAGGCCAAGGCTCTGGGTGTTTTACCGGAATGGAATTTGACCGATCTTTATCCCGGCATCGATTCGGCTGAGTTAAAGTCAGATTTTGCGTGGGTTGAAAATGAGGCACATAAATTCGCGACTCGCTATCGCGGCAAGCTCGAAGCACTTCTTAAGGGGAGCGATCCTTCTTCCGCCTTGCACAAAGCGATTAAGCACTATGAATCCATAGATGACAAATTGGGGCGTATCCTCTCTTATGCGGGTCTTGTCTATTCAGGCGACACGACTGATCCCGTGCGGGCGAAATTCTATGGTGACACGCAAGATCGGGCGACGACGCTCAGCACCGAGCTTCTCTTTTTCACGCTTGAGCTTAATCGTCTCGATGATGACGCGCTCGATAAGGCTGCTGCACAAGCGCCGCTCTCTCACTATGCGCCTTGGTTGAAAGACATAAGGCTCGAGAAGCCCTATCAACTTGATGATAAGCTCGAGCAGATCTTTCTAGAAAAGTCGGTCACGGGAGCTAATTCGTGGAATCGCCTTTTTGATGAGACTATGGCGGCACTGCGTTTTGAGTTTGACGGTGAAGAACTGACGCTTGAGCCCATACTCAATAAATTTCAAGATCCGGAAGAATCTGTTCGTCGTCGTGCGTCCGATGCGCTTGCAAAAACATTCCGTGCCAATCTCCGCACGTTCTCGCTGATTACAAACACGCTCGCCAAAGATAAGGAGATTTCTGATCGCTGGCGGAAATTCACAGATATTGCCGACAGCCGGCATCTTTCAAATCGCGTCGAGCGTGAGGTTGTCGAAGCGCTGGTAAGCGCGGTGCGTGCTGCATATCCGCGCCTTTCTCATCGTTATTACAAATTGAAAGCGAAGTGGTTTGGAAAAACGGCTCTTGATCATTGGGACCGCAATGCGCCGCTTCCACAAATCGAGCAACCGACGATTCCATGGACTGATGCGCGGATGATGGTGCTTGAAGCCTATCGCGATTTCTCACCGCGCATGGCGTCAATCGCGAATGATTTTTTTGACAAGAATTGGATTGATGCACCGGTCCGTCCCGGAAAAGCGCCGGGGGCTTTCGCGCATCCAACAGTGCCTTCATCGCATCCTTATGTGCTTGTCAATTATCTTGGCAAGCCACGTGATGTGATGACGCTTGCCCATGAATTGGGCCATGGCGTCCATCAGGTTTTGGCCGCTACCAATGGCGCCTTGATGGCGCCGACACCTTTGACGCTTGCCGAGACGGCGTCGGTCTTTGGCGAGATGCTCACTTTCCGGCGACTGCTTGATCGAACAACCGATCCAAAACAACGCAAATCCATGCTTGCCGCAAAAGTCGAGGATATGATCAACACGGTAGTACGGCAGATCGCGTTCTATACATTCGAACGCGAAATTCATCTGGCACGCAAGAATGGCGAAATCACCCCTGATAGGATTGGTGAGATTTGGCTTAAAGTGCAAAGTGAAAGTCTTGGGCCCTCAATCCGGCTTGGCGATGGTTATGAAACGTTCTGGACTTATATTCCGCATTTCATCCATTCACCGTTCTATGTTTATGCCTATGCGTTTGGCGATTGTTTGGTGAATTCGCTTTACGCAGTTTACGAGAATGCTGCTGAAGGCTTCGCTGAGCGCTATCTCGCGATGCTTGCGGCAGGCGGAACAAAACATCATTCCGAGCTTCTGGCACCCTTCGGACTTGATGCGCGTGATCCGGCTTTCTGGCAGGTTGGTTTGTCATTGATCGAGCGGATGATTGTCGAGCTTGAGTCGATGGACTGACCGATCCGGCGTCATCGCTTCTTCGTATTGAAGCGGTGATGGTGGATGAGTGATATGAGTGATTTAGATCCTGAACGGAATCGCTTCTCTGGTCGCGCGATGCGCTATGCGCGGGTGGCAACGAATGTTGGCGGGGTCGCAGCGCGCATCGTCGGTGGCCGCCTCTTCGGCCTTGAAAATGTCGATGATCGTAACGCAACAGCGCTCACCGCCGCGCTTGGGGGATTAAAAGGTCCTTTGATGAAGGTTGCGCAATTGCTCGCAACCATTCCCGATGCGTTGCCTCCCGATTATGCGGCGCAATTGGCCACACTTCAAAGTCAGGCGCCGCCCATGGGTCCGGCGTTTGTCAAACGCCGGATGATTGCCGAATTGGGGTCGGAGTGGCGGTCTCATTTTTCTCACTTTGATCTCCATCCGACTGCAGCCGCATCGCTTGGGCAAGTGCATCAAGCCACTGATCAAACCGGCGAGAAGCTCGCGGTGAAACTTCAATATCCTGATATGTCATCTGCAGTTGAAGCCGATCTCGCGCAGCTTGAGGTTTTGTTTTCACTCCATCGGCAATTTGATCCTGCGGTGGATACGCGTGAGATCGCTAAAGAAATTGCCGCACGCATTCGTGAAGAGCTTGATTATCGCCGTGAGGCAAAACACGCAGCACTTTATGCGCATATGCTCGTTGATGAAGCGCTCGTGCGCGTTCCGGAAATTCATCACTCACTTTCCACGGCGCGTCTCTTGACCATGCAATGGCTCGAGGGTCGCAAGATTCTTGATTTCAAATCGTCCGATCAAACGGTTCGGAATCATTTGGCAACCGCGATGTTTCGCGCCTGGTGGCATCCCTTCAGTCGCTTCGGCGTTATTCATGGCGATCCGCATCTTGGGAATTACACCGTGTTTGAAGAGGCGGGCGAAGCCTCGGGCATCAATCTTCTTGATTATGGGTGTATTCGAATCTTTCCGGCTAAATTTGTTGGCGGCGTTGTCGATCTTTATCGCGGGCTTCTTTCTAACGACCGTGACCGCATTGTTCATGCTTATGAGACATGGGGTTTTCGTGGGCTCAATGCTGAAGTGATCGATATTCTCAATCTGTGGGCGCGCTTCATCTACGCACCACTTCTTGATGATCGCACGCGTACCGTCGCCGATGGATTAAATCCTGGTGAATATGGCCGCAAAGAAGCTTTTACAGTTCACAAAGCGTTGAAAGAAAAAGGGCCCGTCACCATCCCGCGCGAATTTGTATTTATGGATCGTGCGGCGATTGGGTTGGGGGGCGTGTTCTTGCATTTAGATGCCGAATTGAATTTTTATCGCTTGTTCAATGAAGCGATCGATTCATTTTCAATTGATGAAGTTGCGAAGAAGCAGAGTGTGGCACTTCAGAGTACCGGCCTCGTTGTCTGAATTCACATAAGAAAAAAGGGACCGGAAAACCGGCCCCTTGAAGTCAGGAAAACAGTCAGGGACGAGCCGGTGCTGAATTGCATCTCATTCCGATAGGCTGGGGGGCAGTCTGGTCGGAACCAATTCAACCCCGGCGTCACGATCAAAATCGCCGCGCAGTGGGGCGTTCAAAAGACGAGATTAAGGCAAAATCTTGATTTTTTGATCTGGTGCAACTTTTTTTGGGCTTGTGGGGCCACGCAAATCTGTCGATGATGCGCATGTGAGGGACGGGGGTTCGGCCGGTGGACGGCGAGACAACGACGCATATATCCATTCTTCCTTGGCCGTCTGGCGCAACGACGTCAGATCCTGCACGTGTCGTATTTGATCGCAAAGAATTGGCATTGCTGCTGAGCGTTTACGGACGCAAAGTCGCGGCCGGTGAATGGCGCGACTACGCAATTGATTTTTTAAAAGACCGCGCTGTCTTCTCTGTGTTTCGACGCTCAACAGAATATCCACTCTATCGCATCGAGAAAAACCCAAAACTTGCAAGACGGCAAGGCGCTTATGCGGTCATTGCCTCAGCCGGCCAGGTGTTGAAGCGTGGGCATGAACTTGATCGTGTGTTGCGCAGTCTTGAAAAGCCTGTATCGCTCGTCTCGCTTTAAACCATCAGTATTCCCGCACAAAAAAAGCCCCGGTAGAACCGGGGCTTTTCGATTCTGATATCGCAGTGCGATTAGTTGTTGTTGTTCCGCTGACCGAACAAAGCGAGCAAGAACTGGAACATGTTCACGAAATCAAGATAGAGCGTCAAAGCACCCATCACTGAAGCTTTGCCCATCAACTCCTTGTCGCCAGCGACATAATCATACTCGTCTTTCAAACGCTGCGTATCCCAGGCGGTCAAGCCTGCGAAGACCAACAAGCCGAGGACGTTGAGGCCGAACTGCAAAGCCGAGCTCTGCAAGAAGATGTTCACGAGCATCGCGATCACGATGCCGAACAGACCCATAACCAAAAACGAACCGATGGCTGAAAGGCTACGGCGTGTCGTGTAACCATAAAGAGAGAGCGCGCCAAAAGCCGCTGCCGTTATAGCAAAGACTTGAACGACGCTACCCACTTTATAGGCGACGAAGATTGTCGAGAGCGACAAGCCCATCACCGCTGAATAAGCGAGGAATGTGCCCATGAGTGACGAGTAGCTCATCTTCTCGAAGCGGAATGACATGAACAAGACGAAGCCAAGCGGTGCAAGCATCACCACAAAAGCGATCGGCGAAGTGAGAAGGCTTGCGGTAACACCGGAGATATAAGTGCCCCACGCCACAAGCGCAGAAATACCGAGTGCGAGCGTCATGTAATTATAGATCCCCAGCATATAGGACCGGAGACCGAGGTCATACTCCGCAGCGCCGACTCGCGCGGCGCCTGTAGTCCAAGCGGAGGCGTTGCGATCGTAATTTACCATTTTATTTCCCTTTTTCCGTCTGTAGTTCACGATCCAATGATCGCGACACAGAATTAATATGCGTTTAATTTTGGCAAAAACAAGAGCGTGCCAGCACAAATAGCGTGTTAGGACGCGCGCAAATGCCGCGCCGGTTTTTCTTCAAGCACGCGCCATGTGCCGATGAGACCAAGGCTAATTGCAACAAACACCGCCATAATTGTTGTGATCAAAGGGTCCCCGAGTGGCCAAGTGAACGCGGTTTTGAATGTGAAGGCCACCAAAGCCCACGCCGCTAAAAGCCCTGAAATCAAACCAAAAAAGCTGGCGGCGAGGCTAATGATCGCAAATTCGGCTAAAAACGCAGAAAGAAGACGCGCTTTTGTCGCGCCGAGCGTTTTCAAAATCACCGCGTCGCGAATGCGTCGCCTTTGGCTTGCACCGACTGCTCCCGCGAGCACTAAAATACTAGCCAAAATTGTAATTCCCGCCACACCACGGATCGCCAATGCTAATTGATCAATCATTTCCCGAACGGTTTCGAGCGCTTCGCGCACCCGGATTGCGGAAATAGCCGGGAAAGCTTCGGCGGCATCCACGAGAAGCTGCGTTTCACTCGCAGCCGATTGAACGCCGTTTTCATTCGTCAAAGTCGCGAGATAGCTAACCGGTGCGCCTTTGAATGTGTTGGGTGAAAACACCAAAACAAAATTGATGCCGAGCGATTGCCAATCGACACGTCTCAAATTTGTAATCTTCGCTTCAATGGTTCGGCCAAGCACATTCACTTTGATCATATCGCCAAGCGAGAGCCCCAAGCCTTTGGCGATATCCGCTTCAAGCGATACAAGTGGCGGACCTGAATAGTCAGCTGGCCACCATGTGCCTTCAACCACGCGCGATCCTTCGGGAACGGTGGTCGAAAATGTAATCCCGCGATCACCATCAAGAACCCAACGTGCATTGTCTTCGGCAACAACAGTTTCCGCACGCATGGATTTAACTTCTGTGATGCGACCCCTCAGCATAGCGACATGAGACACACGCGCTTCAGGCTGTTTCACTTTCATGAATTGATCAAAGGCTGCGAGATCACGCGCGGGAATATCAACGAAGAAAAAACTCGGCGCTTTGGTAGGAAGGCCCGATGAAACGAGTTGTACGAGATTATTCTGTGTCGCGCTGATGGCCACAAGCAAAGTGACACCAAGACCTAACGCCAAAGTGAGGGCAGGTGTGATTGAACCCGGTCGATAAATATTTCCGAGCGCCAATCGCCATTCAGTTCGTTGGGGATGCGGCACGGAGCGCGCCCATTTCATGATGAGTATGCCGACGCCTCGGAGTAAAAGAAAAGCGAGGCTGATGCCGATCATCACAAAGAGCGTGATCTGCCGTTCACGCGCGGCAAAGAGAATGAGTGCGAAGAGTGCCAGACTGACAAGAATTGTCATGGCAACGTACCGTCGTCTCACTTTTGATTGCTCTTGTGAGGAATCATCACGGAACAGGATCGCCACGGGAAGATCATGCGCGCGACCTAAAATGGGCAAAGCAAAACTCGCGGATGTGAGCAAGCCATAAAGCGCGCCCAGAAGAAGCCGATCAGGATAAAGATGCGGTGCGATCGGAAAGGGCAATATGCCAGAAGCTAAACCTGCGACCAGATAGGGCAAGGATGCGCCCAACAAAAGGCCTATAATTGTTCCTAAACCCGCAAGCATCATCACTTCGATGAATGCGATTTGAAATACATGTGAACCACTGGCGCCAATCGCTTTGAAGATCGCCATGGTTTTCCGACGACGATCAAGATAAGCCATCACGGCATTCGCAACACCTAAGCCGCCAATGATCAAGGCGGTGAGGCCGATCAAACCGAGATATTGTGAAAATCTTTCGATATTTCGTGTCAGTTGTGGAGATACGTTTCCGCGCCCCCGGAGTTCAAATCCCGCTGCGGTGAGCGTCGAATTTAAAGCTTCATCGATCGCACCGAGATTTTCATCGCGCGGATCATCGAGCAACAAGCGATAGGCGTATCGGATAAGGCTTTCCGGCTTCAACAACCCTGTTTTCTCAAAAGCCGCGCGGTTCATAATCACGCGCGGGCCGAGCGTGACTCCTGCACCGATGCGATCTGGCTCATTGACGAGTGTTGCGCGCAACTCGACGACTGTATCGCCAAGCGCGATCTGATCCCCGACCTTTGCCCCTAAGCGCGCGAAGAGAGCCGCGTCCGCTGCCACGCCATAGACACCATCTTTCTCTTCCATGATTTTTTGAAGAGGCAGAGCCGGATCAAAGACCGGCGCATCAAGCAAAGGATAGGATTGATCAACAATTTTGAGATCAACCAAAGCTGCTTTTTGATGCGCGCGCGCCATACCACGCAAACTGATGATTTCAGTGATCCGACCTTTTGATTGAATAAGCGCCAATTCATGAGGTTCAGCCGGGCGGTGCATGCGCGAGATCACAAGATCCGCGCCAAGAAGTGTACGACCTTGCGCAGCCAGTCCATCGGTTAAGGCGCGCGCAAGTGAATCAACACCCACAATGGCGGTTACACCGAGTGCGATACAGGCCAGAAAGATTTTAAATCCTGCGAGCCCTTGGCGAAGATTTCTGAGCGCAAATTTTAATGTCGCCGCTTTCATGACGATGCATCGCTCTTTGTAACAATCTTGCCGGAATTTAATTGGATCGTCCGATCACAACGCGCAGCCAAACGAAGATCATGCGTAACAAGAACCATAGTCATATCTCTCTCACGCTTTAGGGTGAAGAGAAGCTCGACAATCATATCGCCATTTGTGGCATCGAGATTACCGGTTGGTTCGTCTGCAAGAAGCAATGTCGGATCAGGCGCAAGCGCGCGGGCGATTGCGACGCGTTGTTGTTCGCCGCCTGATAATTCTGAAGGATAATGTGAGAGACGATCCTTCAACCCGACTGCCTCTAGTTCCTTTCGCGCGCGTGTGAAGGGATCATTATGACCAGCGAGTTCAAGGGGCACAGCGACATTTTCAAGCGCGGTCATGGTTTCAATGAGATGAAAGGATTGAAACACAATACCAATCTGACGGCCACGAAATTGTGCAAGCTCGTCTTCGCTCATCGTAGTGATGTCTTGATCGGCGATTATGATCTTGCCGGAACCCGCGCGTTCCAAACCTGCCATGGCCATCAGCAAAGTCGATTTACCCGAACCCGAAGGTCCTACAAGGCCAACCGCTTCCCCTTGATTGATAGCGAGGTCAATTCCTTTTAAAACATGGACGCGTGAAGCGTCGCGTCCTAATTCAATGTGAAGCGATTGCACGTCAACCGCCTTGACCCCATTTATCATTCTGCCGATCCTGATCCCATGTCACTCGTCAATTCACTCTTCACTTATGGTGCTTTCATGTCTTTCGCTATGCCCTTTCGCACGGGACTGATCGTCGCGGCTCTTTTCTGCGCGCTGCCATTGATATCGATCGCGCGAGCAGAAGGCCGCGCGGTTCAGCTTGTCGCACTCGGAGACAGTCTGACAGCGGGTTATCTTTTGCCGCAGGACAAGGCACTGCCCGCCGTGCTCGAGAAACTCCTGAAAGAAAAAGGCCGGAATGTGACCATTCTGAATGCTGGCGTGTCGGGTGACACGACGGCGGATGGTCTCGCGCGTCTTGACTGGAGCCTTCCGGAAGGCGTTTCAGGAGTGATCGTCGCGCTGGGTGCCAATGACATGTTGCGTGGCCTTGATCCTTCGGTTCCGCGCGCGAATCTCAAAGCTATTTTTGATCGGTTGAAAGAGCGAAAGATTCCCGTCTTTATTTTAGGCATGCGGGCGCCTGCAAATTATGGCGCGAACTATGCGAAAGATTTCGATTCACTTTATGCAGATCTCGCAAAAGCGAATGGTGCTCCGCTTTATCCTTTCATGCTTGAAGGCGTCGCCGGTCAGGCTGCCTATTTATTGAGCGATGGACTTCATCCCAATGCAGAAGGCGTTGAATTGATCGCACGAAAAATAGTGCCTCAATTAGATGAGTTTGTCGGCGCTCTGCGCTAGTCATGCATCATCGGCTTGAATTAGATTGAGCGCGATGGCGTCGCGATTTTTGACGCTTAAGGAGTTTTGATTGTGTCTATGACATATCGGCCTTTGGGCCGCACTGGACTTACTGTTTCAACCATTTGCCTCGGCACGATGACTTATGGAGAACAGAACACCGAGGCCGATGCTTTCGCACAAATGGATTATGCCTTGGATCACGGGGTCAATTTTTTTGACACCGCCGAGCTTTATGCGATCCCACCCAAGGCTGAAACACAGGGTCGCACTGAGACTTATATTGGCAATTGGTTCAAAGCGCGGGGCAATCGCAACAAGGTTATTTTGGCGTCCAAAGTCGCAGGGCGGGATCGCGGGGGGATGACCTGGCTCCGCAAAGACGGATCCTCCCCCGAAGTGAATAAGGTTCAGATGATCGAGGCGCTCGAAGGTAGCCTCCGCCGCCTTCAGACCGATTGCATCGACCTTTATCAAATCCATTGGCCTGATCGTCCGATGCCCTGGGGCTCAAATCCGACGGCCTTCAAAGCCAAGGCCTATGAGGGCTCGGAAAATTCAATGCTCGAAGCGCTTGAAACGCTTCAAACCTTTGTAAAACAAGGGAAAATTCGTTTCATCGGTCTCTCGAATGAGAGCTCATGGGGTGCGATGCAGTTTCTTAAACTTGCCGAACAGCATGGGCTGCCGCGCGTCGAGACGGTTCAGAATGCGTATAATCTCCTTAATCGCACCTATGAGACGGGTCTCGCCGAGATTTCCATGCGGGAACAAGTGGGTCTTTTGGCCTTCTCGCCCCTCGCCCAGGGCTATTTGACGGGGAAATATCTTGGTGGTGCGCGTCCGGCAGGGGCCCGTTCGACCTTGTTCAATCGGGGCCAGCGCTATGAGACGCCGAATGCCGAACCGGCGATCCGCGCCTATGTTGATTTGGCACGGGAAATTGGCTGGAAGGCGGAAGAATTGGCACTGTCTTTTGTGAATTCACGCCCCTTTTTAGGGGCAAACATCATCGGCGCGACCACAATGGACCAGCTGCGGATCAATATTGCCTCCATCGAAAAACGCATGACTGAGGACATCGAGAGCCGGATCAATGCAATCCATCACATTTACTGCAATCCGTGTCCCTAGGTCATTTCGCAAAATTGTCATGAATTTGTCGTGGACCACAGTTTATGGATGGACTGGACCGAAATTTTCCGCATGATGTCATGCGGGGGAATGCGGAGGCTGGAACTTTGACCGTTCCGGCCACCGGGTCAGGGCTCGATGGGCGAGCCTGACAAATAACGGAGGGGTAACCTTATGGTCGACAAGAAAAAGTTGAATTCGACGGTTGCGACGCTTGAAGCGGCGGGATCGTTCACGCGCCGCGTGCTCTTGAAGGGCGCGGTTGCGGCCGGTGCGGCAGCTGCGGTGGGTCCGTGGTATGTCAGCAATGCGCTTTCATCTTCAGGTGAATTGAGCCTGTTGAACTGGGATGACGAACTTCCCGATCCTGTGATTCCGGATTTCGAAAAAGCGACCGGCATCAAGGTCAAGACAACACCGTTCTCGCAGAACGAAGAGCAAATCAACAAATTGCAAGCCGCTGGTGGTGATGGCTTCGATCTTTGCCAACCAACCCATGACCGCGCACCGCAATTCAAAGATCTCGCTGTGCTCCAACCTTTCGATGAAAAGAAGCTGACACTCGACAGCGTTCTTCCTTCGATGGTGAAAATCTCCGAAGGTTTCTGGCGTTGGGATGGCAAGCTTTATCACGTGCCACACACCTGGGGTTCGGAAGCGATTTCATGGCGCACCGATCTTACCAAGATCGAATACAAGACGCTTTCCTATGGTTCGCTCTGGAAGGACGAATATAAGGGCAAAGTGCAGGGTCGTCCGCACTCGCTGCTCCTCGGCATCGGCCTCTGGATGGATGCGACAGGTCAGCTGAAATCAAATCGTATGCTTGATGCCTATAAGGATGAAGCAACGATGAAGTCGATCTATGACAAGCTCTTGAAATTCGCGATCGAGAAGAAGCCATGGATCAAGCAGTTCTGGGATTCAGCTGATAATACGAAATCGGGTCTTCTCGAAAACGGCGTTGTCATCGGCCAGACATGGGATGGTCCTCCGCTTGGTCTTAAGAAGGCCGGCAAGCCAGTGTCCTATATGGCGCCGCAAGAAGGTGCGATCACATGGCTCGATGGTTGGGCAATGTCGAAGGGCGCGAAGAACATCGATCAGGCCTATGCTTGGTTGAAATATTGCCATTCGAAGGAAGCATCGGCAAAGGTTGCTGACGGTTCGGGCTATAACCCAGTTGCAAAGGGTGCGGATGAGCTTCTCTCGCCTGCCGCGAAGAAGAACTTCCAGGAAGCCTATCCGGACGACGCTTTGTCCAAGCTCTGGCAGCGTCCGCTCGAGCCGTCATGGTTCGCTGAATTGCGCACGCAATATGCTGAGAAGTTCAAAGCGGCTTAATTCAGCTTTGTCTTAATCATCGAACCCCGGCGCCCAGCGCCGGGGTTCTTTTCCGCCGGTCTGCTTTTTGATTGGCGCCGTGTAACGAACTTAATGGATGCACAATGACGGCCGCTGTTGAGATTGATCACCTCACAGTCCAATTCGGACTTTTTACGGCTGTGAAAGATGTCTCCTTGCAAATTCGGCAAGGTGAATTTTTTAGTTTTCTTGGCCCATCGGGCTGCGGAAAGACAACAATTCTGCGAGCGATTTCAGGATTTCAGGATCCGACACAAGGCGTGATCCGCATCGGCGGTCAGGACATGAGTGGCATTGGCCCCAATCAACGTCCGACAGCGCTGATCTTCCAAAATCTTGCTTTGTTTCCGTTGATGACGGTTTCCGAGAATATCGGTTATGGCCTGCGCGTGCGCGGCGTGCCGAAAGCGGATCGTGACCGCAAAGTCGATGAGTTATTGAATCTCATCGCGTTGAGTGATCAAGGCCACAAGAAGATCGAAGAATTATCTGGCGGCCAAAAGCAACGTGTTGCGATTGCGCGCGCGCTTGCCGTTGAACCAAAAGTGTTGCTGCTTGACGAGCCTCTTTCCGCGCTTGATTTGAAACTGCGTCAACATATGCGCAATGAGTTGCGCGCCATTCAACGTCGCGTCGGCGTAACCTTTATCTATATCACGCATGACCAAGGCGAAGCACTGACCATGTCTGATCGTATCGCTGTGATGAATCGCGGTAAGATCGAACAGGTTGGAAATGGTCGCGATGTCTATGAACATCCGCAGACATCCTTCGTTGCTTCTTTCGTGGGCGAGAATAACGGGTTTACCGGTACGATCACAAAGATCTCAGGTCATCAGGCCGAGATTGAGACCTCGGTAGGTCGTCTTGTCGGGTTGAATAAGAAATCTCTCCCTGTGGGTACGAAAGCCACTTTATTTATTCGTCCGGAAGCGATGCAGTTTGGTGCGCAAGGCGAAAACAATTTGTCTGGCACAGCGGCAGATGCCGCCTATGAAGGCATGACCACACATCTCACGATGAAAGCCCATGATGGATCAAGCATTGTGGCTACCTTGACGGGTGCGCCAGCCCGCGAGTTTCCATCGCAAGGGTCTTCGGTTTCTTTTGCCTTCGCAACGCGCGATGCGCTCATACTACCCGCGTGAGCGTTTAAATCATGTTGAGCTCAACCGGACATCCTTTCATCTTCCTGCTCCCGGTTCTCGCCATTGCGATTTTCTGGGTGATGGCGAAATTTGAGCCAAAGCCTGTCGGCGTCACGAAGAAATCTTTTTTTGAGCGTAACGGAACCCCGGTTGCGATCTATCTGATCGTAGCGGTGGCGTTCTGGTCTCTCTTCATGATTGTGCTGCCACAGCTCTTCATGGTCGAGATGTCCTTCCGCCCAAAATTACCGCCGATTGAAATGGGCGGGCCGAAGGATCTTTATACTTTCGAGAATTACCACTATTTCATCTATGGCTCGACCACGAGCAGCGATGCGATCAACTGGGTTCACATCAAGGCTTTCTTCCTTACAATCTTCGCAAGCCTTTTGGTCGCTCTCTTCAATTTCGCGCTGTGCTATCCATTGGCGTTCTATATGGCGCAAGTCGCGCGCCCAGCACGTGTTCGCTTTTTGCTCTTGCTGTTGATCGCGCCCTATTGGGTTAACGAAATTCTGCGCGCCTTCGCTTTCAGAATTATTTTTTCGAGCGGCGGCCTCATCAATAAAATACTTCTGGGAATGGGGTGGGTTGATCAGCCGATCGATTTCATTGGCAATGACATCGCGCTCTATGCCGGACTTGGCTATGCCTATATGTTGATGATGATCTTCTCGCTTTATAATGCAATTGAAACACTCGATCATGCGCAGATCGAAGCCGCGCGCGATCTCGGCGCGCCCTGGTGGCATATCCATGCCTTTATCGTCATTCCTTTTGCAAAGCCTGGTATCGCATCAGGGTGCACGCTTGTATTCATGTTGAGTGCGGGTTCGCTTGCCGCGCCGCTCGTGCTTGGTGGGCCACGTTCGCTGTGGTTCACGCCCATTCTTTATGACCGCTTTTTCCAAGCCTTCAATTGGCCGCAAGGGGCAGCCTATGCCTTTATCTTGCTGCTTGCCTGCGTGAGTTTCGTTCTTCTTGTCTTGCGCTTGGGTCGCCTCTCCCTCGGGGAGATCGCGAAATGAGTTCGAAGACGGTGATGAATGTGATGCTGGCCTTTTATATGGCCATCTTCTTCGGCTTTCTTTTTGGCCCACTCATTGTGATGGGCGTATCGGCCTTCAACACATCCACCTATCCGCAAGTTTATCCCATCGAAGGCTTAACTTTGTCGTGGTTTGAAAAATTGTTGAACGACCGCGATATGGTTTATGGCTTGAAAAACAGCCTCTGGATCGGCATGTGGGTGGTTGTAGTCTCCGTGCCTCTCGGGCTTGCGGCCGCGATGATGATGAGCCAGATCTACTCAAAAGCGCGTTCTTTCTATTATGTGATTGTTGTTTCGCCGGTGCTTACCCCCGGTGTCATCATTGGTATCTCAACGGTCGTTTTCTGGCGTGATCTGACGACAGCCACGAATTCCAAATTTCTTTATGATGGCGTCTTCATGGCGGTACTCGGCCAGTCGAGTTTTATTTCCGCCTATTGCATGTTGATGTTCATGTCGCGATTGAATCGCTTTGATCGCGCGCAAGAAGAAGCGGGGCTTGATCTCGGCGCCTCGCAAACACAAGTGTTTTTTCACATTTTGTTGCCTTTCTTACGTCCGGCGATTTTTTCCTCGGCAGTGTTGGCGTTTCTTTCCTCGTTTGAAAACTACAACACAACAACCTTTGCCATTCTCGCCGATAAGACTTTGACCACCGTACTTGCCGGACGTGTCCGACAGGGAACAACACCCGCGATCAGCGCGCTTGCTGTTTTGATTATCGCTGTCACGGTTGTCGGCGCGATTATTTATGAAATCGTCAAACGTCGCGAGGATCGCGAGAGACAAGCGCGCCTTGATGCTGCGCACGCCGCCGAACTGCGCGAATTGGAATCAATCGAAAAAGCAACGCATCACGCATGAAAAAAAGCCCGCTATCAGCGGGCTTTTGTTTTGCAATAAAGATGACAAGATCTATTGTCTCTTCGCGCGCGCTGTTGCCAGAACGCAGAGAATTTCAAACAAAATATTTGCGCCGCATTGTGATGTAATCGTGCCATTATCAAAAGGCGGTGAGACTTCAACGAGATCACCCCCGATGAAATCAACACCATCAAGCGCACGGATCATACGTTGCGCTTCAATCATTGTGATACCGCCAGATTCCGGCGTTCCCGTTCCCGGCGCGAAAACGGGATCAAGACTATCGATGTCAAAAGAGAGATAGGTCTTACCGTTGCCTGCGATGCGATTGGCTTCTTCTGCTGCCCAGCGCCAGCCTTTGTCATGAAGTTCTTCCATATAAACGACACGCATGCCGCTCTCATGGCTGAACTTCCACATATCCTTGCTGTTGATTGATCCGCGAATGCCGATTTGAATGACGCGTTTCGGATCAAGAAGCCCTTCTTCCACGGCGCGTGAAAAAGGTGCACCGTGATGAAATTTCGAGCCGAGATAATCATCGCCCGTATCGCAATGCGCATCGATATGAATCATGCCCACCGGACCATCTTTTGCAATCGCGCGTAAGATCGGGAGGGAGATCGAGTGATCGCCACCAACACCGAGCGTGGTTACTTTGGCTGCTTTAAATTTTGCAAAATAATCTTCGATTTCCTTATGCGCGGCGATTAATTCATAAGGCCCCTCAAGAAAAGCATCGCCACAATCCGCAACGCGCACGAGGTCGAAAGGCGTAATGCCAGTAGCCTGATTAACGCGGCGAACGAGTGTTGTTTGTTCACGCACGGCGCGTGGTCCGTGGCGCGTCCCTGTGCGGTTTGTTACGCCGCCATCAAACGGAACGCCGATCACACCGATATCCACATCTTGAAGTGAATCGACGAGAGGTGTTCTGAAAAAAGTTGCAACCCCTGAGTAACGTGGGCGAAGCTGCGGCTCGCTCATTTCCGGGTAGCGCTTCAAATCTTTCAAGGTCATAAAAGTAACTCCTTAACGATCAGGCAAGAGAGACATGGTCGCGCGCGCGATCATTGCTTCTTCATTGGTGGGGATGACAAAAGCTGCGGGATGGGACGATGCGCTGATTTGGTGTTCGCGCTTGTTGTTGGCGCTTTCATCAAGTGTAAGGCCGAGATGGCTCAAACCTTGGATGACATCGGCACGCAAAACGGAATCATTCTCACCGATTCCCGCTGTGAAGATCAGAGCGTCAAGCCCGTTGAGCGCCGCCACCATCGAGCCGATTTCACGAATAACACGATAGGTAAACATAGAAAGTGCCATTCGCGCATCAGGATGATTTAATGCCGCTTTGCGGAGCGTGCGCATATCATTTGACAGGCCAGAAACACCCAGAAGGCCGGATTGATTATAGAGAAGTTTCTCAACCGCGTCCGGTGTCATTTTTTCTTCGCGCATCAAATAGAAAATCACTGCGGGATCGATGCTTCCTGTCCGCGTGCCCATCATCAACCCATCTAAAGCGGAAAAACCCATTGTGGTTGCCACGCTCTGCCCGTTGATCATGCCGCAGAGCGACGCGCCATTACCGAGATGGGCGACAATTACACGACCTCTTGCTCTCCAAGGATCGCGCGCTGCAAACGCTTCGGCGATGTAGTTATATGAGATGCCATGAAAACCGTAACGTTTAATACCCTTTTCTATCAGCGCTTTTGGGAGGGCGAAATTGCGCGCGACATCAGGAATCGTTGCATGGAAGGCCGTATCAAAACATCCAATTTGCGGTAATTCCGGCAGAAGTTCCCTTAAGGACTCAACCGCTGCAAGATTATGCGGCTGATGCAAAGGCGCGAGTGGAATGAGTTTTTTTAGCTCTGCGATTGATGTCGAATCAAGTTTTGTGGGTTTCACAAAATTCGGACCACCATGAACGATACGATGACCTGCGCCGATGAGGGCGTTCAATCCATAAACATTATCAACTGCCTTGAGGATGAGACCAAGCGCTTCTTTATGCGATGTCTTCACACCCGCAGGCATGACTTCTTTGATGTCTTTATGGCCATCGGCAAACCGCATAGAAAATTCAGCTTCGCGGCCAATGCCATCCACTTGCCCGCGTGCACATTCTTGCACAAGCCCCTTCGCATCAATCGTCATCAAAGCACATTTGACGCTCGACGAACCGGCATTGATGATGAGAATAAGACGCATAATATACTCGTTCATGAACCACGATAGGCTTCAGCAAGCGCGGCAATGCCGGAATCAATTCGTTCTTGTGGTATCGAAGCAAAACCAAGTCGGAGAAAATTTTTGGGTGGCTGATCATGCATAAAGAAGATATCGCCTGCTTCAACGAGTACGCCCTTTTTTTCCGCACTTGCTGTGAGCGCTGCGGCATCTAATGTTGAAGGCCCTTCAAGCCAGCAACTTGAAACACCCGGTCCTAGCTTTACCTGGAAGTCAGGCAAATGTTTTTGCAATGAATCACGCAAGAGATCGCCTCTCTTACTGAGTGCCGTCCCTAAACGTCGCATATGCGCTTTGTAATGCCCTAAACCCAAAAACAAAGCGGCGGCGCGTTGATTGTTCGAAGGCGGATGCCGCAGCATCAATCGTCGAAGCGCCCGCAATTCACGGATAACGGTCGCTGGCGCGATGATATAACCAAGGCGCAAACCAGGAGCGAGAATTTTTGAGAGTGAACCCACATAAAGCACTCGGCCGGAGTGATCAAAGCTTTTCAGTGCCGGTGTTTCACGGCTGTCTGGCGTCAATTCAGTTTCGTAATCATCCTCGATGATAATGAAATCTTGATCAATCGCCTTTTGTAAAAGATCCATACGTCGCTTTAACGGCATGGTGGCTGTTGTTGGACATTGATGCCCTGGGGTCACATAAAGATAATCACAAGGATTGAGATCGTCGGAAAGAATGAGCCCCTCTTCATCAACAGGGAAAGGCTCCACGTGATCCGTCATCGTTGCAAAAATATTTCTTGCATCGGGATAGCCTGGATCTTCAACGCCGATGCGTGTTTCTTTTGACAACAAAAGACGCGCGAGAAGATAGAGCGCCTGTTGCGCCCCAATCGTGACGATAATCTCGTCCGGATTGGCCCAAATACCACGTCGCGGCAACACATGAAGTCGCAATTGATCGATCAATTCTGGATCATCACCATCAACGAGATCACGCGCCCAATTGTGAATCTCAAGAACACTCAACGCACCGCGCGCGCATTCACGCCAATCATTCGTCGGGAAGAGGCCCGGATCAAATTGTCCATAAAGAAAAGGATAGGGGTAACGCAACCACTCGCGTGGTTTGACGATGTTGCGCCGAGTCGAGGGGCGCATTGCAAAACGTTCGGCCCAGTTCGGATCATCTGGATGATCGGCGCGGATCTCGACGGATTCTTTCGGGCGCCCCGAAGCTGCGCCTTTGATGAAATAGCCGCTGCGTTCGCGACTCTCGAGAAAGCCTTCATCGACGAGCTGTTGGTAAGCCAGCACGACCGTGTTTCGCGCGACGCCCAGAAGTGTTGCGAGATCGCGACTTGAGGGCATCCGTGCATTCCGCGGAATGCGGCGCTCCTCGATGGCGGCCACGATCATCTGACGGATCTGAACCTGAAGCGAACGCCCTTGATGCGAAAATTTGCGGAAGAGCGCTTCCCAAATGATCGGCTCTTCGCCGCTGAGGCTCCTCGGCGCAGGATGTTTTTGCGGTTCGGCGCGGTTCACGGGGGTTTGATCCTCTGGCGCTCTTGTCATGAGGCCAGACGAGCATGATGGAGCCAGTTTGTCAAAACTGGACCAGTTAGACCCTTACTTTTACATCGGCCAGGGGAGGGAATAGGTCTTCACATTGGTGAAGAATTTCATTGCCTCCATCACGCCTTCTTTGACGCCATTGCCGGAATCCTTGATGCCGCCAAAGGGCGACATCTCGATCCGATAGCCCGGGACTTCCCAAATATTCACGGTTCCAACATTCAAGCCTTCGATAAAGGCGGTGATGCGATCAAGCCGATTGGTGCAGACGCCGGAGGAAAGGCCAAAAGCCGTTGAGTTCGAAATCTCGATGACCTTTTCGACATCATTCGGCACGCGGATGATGGGCACGATCGGACCGAAAGTTTCCTCCATCACGAGTTCAGAAGAATGCGGAACATGGTCAACCGTAATCGGCGGCAGAAGAGCACCTTTGCGTTCGGGATGATAAAGAATCTTTGCGCCTTGCTCTGCGGCTTTGAGCACGCGGCTCTCAAACAACGCGGCAGCCTGTTCATGAACGACTGTGCCGAGATCCGTGTCTGGGTTCATCGGATCTCCGAATTTGATCTTCTTCACTTTCTCGAGAACTTTTGACACAAACGCATCGGCGACTTTCTCCATGCAGAGAATGCGTTTCACCGCTGTGCAGCGTTGACCTGAATTTTTTGTGGCGCCCGCTACCGCAAGCTCAGCCGCTTTATCGAGATCGCTGTCGGAAAGATCATCGCAAATAATCAAAGGATCATTGCCACCGAGTTCAAGCGCTGCGCGTTTATATCCGGCTTTTGTGGCAATCAATTTGCCGACCGTCACACCGCCCGTAAATGTAATGAGCTCGATATCGGGATTCGTCACCATCTCATCGCCAATATCATTGGGCATACCGGTTACAATTTGAAACATCTCTGGCGGCAGGCCCGCTTCATAAAGAATATCAGCCAATGCAATCGCTGTCAGCGGGGTGAGTTCCGTCGGTTTGCAGACGACGCGATTGTTTGTGGCAATGGCTGGTGCAATTTTATGCGACACCATATTCAACGGATGATTGAAAGGCGTGATCGCAGAAATGGCGCGCACTGGCTCACGCTTGGTATAAATTTTCCTTGGCTTTCCATGCGGTGTCAGATCGCATGAGAAAATCTGCCCATCATCCAAAATCGAAAGTTGCCCCGCGAGCATGAAAACATCATAGGCGCGACCGCATTCATAGAGAGAGTCTTTTAGCGAAATACCCAGTTCACGCGTGATTAGGGGGGAGAGTGTATCCTTACGCGCATTGATCAGCTCCGCAGTGCGGAATAGAATCTTTTGACGCTCATAACGAGTGAGTTTAGGTTTGAATTGTGAAGCGATAGAAAAAGCTTTGCGTGCATGTTCTGCGCGTCCCGCGGGCACTGTGCCCATAACTTCATTCGTATAGGGATAGTGAACATTCACAACCTCATCGGTTGAAACCTCTTTGCCACCGATGCGCATCGCGCCTTTGACGATCCCGCTCATAATTCACTCCGCTGCTGAACAACCGACAAAATAAGCATCGAAATTCCGCAAATTTGCGGGAAGTGTGGCTGATTTTGTATTGATGAAAAAAGGAACAATCTGTTCCGTGAGCCCGCCATGGGAGCGCAAGGGCACATCGAGTCCGGAAAGATCATGTTTTGATCGTGATGTGCCGATCACTTTACTTTTGTTTTTTCCGCCGGAGACGGCAATCACATCGCCGGTGCGATCAAGGGGTAAGCCGAAACGCGCGCAGGCCTCGACTCTTTCCAATACAGCGTCCATGCCTTCAAGTGTGACAATATGTTGAGCAACCTCTTTCGGATCAGCCCCATAAGTATAGATGGCCGCATAAGAGCCAAGCGCGCCGTGATGTACGACGTAAGGATCGGTGATCGGCAAAATAACTTTGGTTTTGCCTTCGCCAAAACGACGATCAAGATCATCCTGCAAATAGAGAACATCAGGCTCGCCATTCGCAAAATGCTTGTCATTCATGCCATGATCGGCGGTAATAATAAGCGTAACGCCCAGCGCGTCGAGCTTGCCGATATAGGTGTCAAACATCGCGTAGAAATCGAGCGCCCCTTTCTCAGTCGGTCCATATTTATGCTGAATGAAATCGGTCGTTGAAAGATAGGTAATGTCGGGTTTGAATTCCGGTATAAGTTTTACGCCCGCTGCAAAAACAAATTCGGAAAGATCAGCAGAATAGACATCGGGCAACGGCATGGACCATTGCGCACATGGATTATCAATCCCGTTCTCAGCTTGTGTTGCTTTGTCAGCCTTTTCAGAAGAAAAGGCGATGGCTGAGCCATCATAGACAAGACCCTTTGAGAGCAGCAGGCGTAATTTGTCTTTTGCAGTGACCATCAAGATCCGTGCGCCTGCCTTTTGAAACTCAGCGAAGATGGTCGGTGCACGCAACCATTTCGGATCATTCATCATGGTCTCAAGACCCGTATCGGGATCAATGAGATAATTGCCGCAAATACCGTGCACTTCCGGAGGACGCCCGGTGGCAATCGATAGATTATTTGGATTGGTGAAACTCGGCACAACGGAATGCGCCCGATATTCACCGCCCTTTTTAATCAGGCGTTCAAGATGAGGCATCAAACCACGTTTGCGTGCTTCATCCGTATAAGCGGGTTCCGAGCCATCAAGACAAATCACGACAAGCGGCTTTGCTGGCCATGAATAGGTCCGGCCATTAACAGAAAGAGATTGTTTGTTTGTCATGATTCAATCACTCAGCCGGTGTCAGATCTTTGATATTCATCGCTTTGAGCGTCGCCTCTGTCGCATCAACAAGCATTTCCATCACTTCATGATCAAGCGCGCCCATATTGCCAACGCGGAAGCTCGGCTTCTTTGTGAGTTTTCCGGGATAGATGATGAAGCCACGCTGTTTCAATCCTTCATAAAAGCGTGTGAAATCAAAATTTGGATCGCGCGGCGTTGCAAAAGTTTGAATGATAGGTCCCGTTTCATTATCACCCAAGAGCGGTGTGAGACCGATGCGACGCATACCATCACGAAGTGCTTTTGCCGTTTTCTTGTAACGCGCAAGACGTCCCGGTGCGCCGCCTTCAGCCTTATGTTGTTCAAGTGCTTTGGCAAAAGCAACAAGCGTATGGGTGGGGGGTGTGTAACGGAATTGTCCGCTCTTTTGCATATAGGCCCATTGCTCATAAAGATCGAGCGAGAGCGAGTGCGATGCGCCTTGTGAGGCTTCAAGCAGATCACGCCGCGCAAGAATATAGGTAAAGCCCGGCACACCTTCGATACATTTATTCGCTGATGAAATGAGCACATCAATGCCCATGCGTTTCATCGAAAGATCCATCGCACCAAAACTCGACATCGCATCGAGTATCACAATGCATCCGGTTTTCTGTGCGACAGCGGCAATGTCCTCAATCGGATTCACGATACCGCTGGTTGTTTCGCATTGAACGAGAAACACTGCACCAATATCCGGATTGGATTTTAAGAGTGCGGCCACTTCTTCGGCTGAGGGTGCTTCAAGCTCATCGGTTTCGTAAGAGATGAAATCGCGATTCATGTAAGAGAGCGCTTTGATGGCGCGTTCGCCATAAGCACCATTCGTAAGCATCAGTGTTTTTTTGTTCTTCGGCGCGAAACTTCCAAGCGCGGCTTCAACGCCGTAAGAACCGGAGCCTTGCAGCAACACACATTCAAAGCCTTGTGCGGCATCGGCAATATCAAGAAGGTCGGAGCGGATGGAAGCCACGACCGCGCGCAAATCCGCGTCCCATGATCCCCAATCGCGCAGCATTGCTTCTTTGACAGCGGGCGTCGTCGTCAAAGGGCCGGGAGTCAAAAGATAGGGCGTGGTTTCCTGTCCAGCCGGACCGCGAAATTGAATGGTCATAGAAAAGCTCTTCGGAGGAGGTTGGGGGATCAGCCTTTAAACTCTTTGATGTCTATCTAAAACCACAAATTCAGTCAATAAACCACAAATACTCATTTCTTGGATCCAGCGACTTTGATGGCCCAGCGGCGGGCTGAGGCTTCAGTGGCTGGCTCGCCTTTTGGCAGACGATCAGTGATGAGCGCAGCAATCGGTGAGCTGATCGGGATGGTCACCGGAGTGCGCTTCGAGAATTTCGTATGGTCGGCGAGCACATAGGCTGATTTTGCGGCAGCCGCCATCCGCGCCCGTTGCTCGGCAGCGAGGCGGGTGTAATCGGTAAATTCGCCCTGTTCCGAGATGCCACCCGCGCCGATAAAGGCGAGATCAACGCGATATTTTGCAACGAGATCAAGCGTATCAAGCCCAAAAGCGGCTTCATCATTGGCCTCGATCTCGCCGCCCAGAAGCACCGTTTTGATGGTCTTGGTGCGCGCGAGCAAAAGGCCGATGGGCAAGGAATTGGTGAGAACCGTGAGATCGCTCCGGTTTGTCAGCGCTTGTGCAAGGGCCAATGTCGTTGAGCCAGAATCGATGAGAATGGCCATTCCATTTTCAACGAAATCTGCTGCCGCCCGGCCAATCGCTGCCTTGCCCTCTGCATTTTCAATGGTGCGCCGGGAGAGGGAGGGTTCATTTGCGAGCCGATGCGCGCCGCCGTGGACGGTCACGAGACGTCCCTCTTCGGCCAAGAGCTTCAGGTCACGCCGGATGGTCTCCATCGACACATTAAACCGCTCGGCGAGGTCAGCGACGCTTACGGAGCCTTGCGCCTCAAGCGCATGAAGGATCTGGCCGTGGCGATCAACGGCGAGGGGGCGTGACATGGGAAGGCCTTAATGTGACTTTATGTGGCTTTTTAAACGAAACACCCGTCAAGGCCAAGAAAAACATCATTCTGACCTTGTCGGCACCTGTTTAAACCGTCACTCTGTGGGATGTGTTATTTTTTCTGATCTCAAAATGTCGCTTGCTGATCCATTCCCCAATCGAACGCTTCTCGGGATCGGCTATGCGCTGATCGGCTTTTCGATTTTTTCAATTCAAGACGCGACCGTAAAATGGTTGGTGGCCACTTTGCCGGTGTGGCAGGTTTTGTTTTCACGTTCGATATTGATTGTTGTTTTGTGCTTGTTTCTTTTGGGCCCTCAACGCGCAGTAGAACTCGCACGCGGTTCAAGTCGCACACAATTGCTCATTCGCTCATCACTCATCTTGATGGCGTGGCTTGCTTATTTTACCGCATCACGTTCATTGCATCTTGCGGAGATGGTCACGATTTATTTTTCGACACCGATCTATGCGGTCATCATGTCGATTTTTATATTGAAAGAAACCGTCGGTTTCGCCCGTTGGGCTGCGACCATCATTGGATTTATTGGCGTAATCATTGCTGCGGGGCCCGCGGGCTCAACGGATTTTATCCCAGTATTGCTTGTGCTTTTTGCTGCTCTTTGTTGGGCTGCAACAAATGTCCTTGTGCGTCTCATTGGGCGTAAAGAAGGATCACTGAGTTTAATGCTCGCGTCAAATGCGATTGTCGCGCTCGTTTGCAGTGTGACCTTGCCATTTGTCTGGATCACACCCTCATTGAATGAGGTCCTTCTGATTTTAATGCTTGGTGTTGTCGGCGCATCAGGACAATATTTCATGTTCGAAGGCTATCGTCTGGCTCCCGCTTCGGCGGTTGCGCCTTTTGAATATATCACTTTGATTTGGGCTTTCGGCTGGGGCTTTTTGATCTGGGGTGATTTTCCGCCTTTGCCAGTTTTTATCGGCGCTGCGCTCATTCTTGCGAGCGGCTTTGGTCTTGTGATTGTTGAAGCGCTCACGGAACGTCGGCGGCGTATCGCTTAAGCCTGTCTTCCACTCGCGAATGAAACTGACTTGTGCAGCGCATGAGCCTGTGATGGATTTAGAGAGCGAATGATTCGGGTTTTGGCGTTTGACCATTTTAGGAGGCCATTATGCCGCGGCTTTTTACGGGCCTCTCTCTTCCCGATAACATTGTCACCGTTTTGTCATCTGTGCGCGGCGGTCTTGCAGGCGCGCGATGGATCACACCTGAGAATTTTCACATCACGCTGCGCTTTATCGGCGATATTGATGACTCAACCGCGCATGAAGTTTTTTTAATTCTTGGCCGTATCGAGCGTGCGCCTCTCGCCATTACGATTGACGGTATCACCGTTTTTGGGGGCGACCGCCCGCGCGCGCTCGTTGCGAAAATTGTTCCGACACCGGCTTTGATTGAATTGCAAGCGGAACATGAACGGTTGATCCGTCGTTTGGGATTACCTGCAGAGACACGTAAATTCACACCTCATGTAACGCTCGCACGATTGCGCGATACATCGCCTTTTGAGCTTGCAAATTTTCTGGGTATGATTTCACATCCCCCTCGCTCAAACTTTGAAGTTGACTCTTTTGAAGTTTTTTCTTCGCGTGCGTCGGTGGGCGGCGGCCCATATGTTATTGAAGCGTCATATCCATTTCGCGATATGCAGGCTGATATTTTGCAACGCCGAACGGCGTAAGGAGATTTCATGATCACCACCGCTCGTCTTGAAGGCGCTGCACGGCAGCAGGCTTTAAGCACTCTTTCCGCGTGGCAAAATGTTCAGGGTCGCGATGCGATTGAAAAACATTTTCGGTTCAATGATTTTAGCGCGGCCTTTGCCTTCATGACACGCGTCGCATTTGTAGCGGAGACGATGAACCATCATCCTGAATGGTTCAACGTGTGGTCGAAGGTTCATATCGTATTGACGAGTCATGATGTGAGTGGTGTGTCGTCACGCGATATTGATCTGGCTAAAGAGATTGATCGCTTGGCACAAGAATGCGGCGCGTCGTCGTGATGATTTGATCATCCGGCGTCGATAACGCCATTCGCTTCGAGCGAACGTCTCAGTTTTGTAAATGCAAGTCTGATGCGTGATTTTACAGTACCGAGCGGCAGGCCTGTCTTCTCGGCAATTTCGCTATGGGAGAGATCGTCGAAAAAGGCCATGCGCACGAGGGACAATTGTTCCTCGGGCAATCCTTCAAGCGATGCGCGGATGCGATCTTCGCGCACTTGCATGTCGATCCGGCGATCGGCACCTTCATCTTCGGCCGCAATTTCAGGCGCCTCCATGGGATCGAAAAAATCGAGGCGATCGCGGCGCAGCGTATCGATGCGGCGGTTGCGGGCGATTCGGTAAAGCCAGGTTGCGAGTGAGGATTTTGTGGGATCAAACAGATGGGCCTTGGTCCACAAGGTTGTCATCACATCTTGTAAGATTTCCTCGGCCGAACCCGCATCCGAGCCCAACCGAAGCAGATAGGCGTTAAGGCGCGGGCCGAAATGGTCAAAAAGCCGGGCAAAGGCCTCCCGATCACGAGACCTCGCCACAGCCAAGACGAGTTCACCGAGCTCTTCCTGCGTCGACACTCCAATTACCCCGAAATTCTGCGATCCTGTGTCGCGCATTAGGTCCCATCCCAGTGGGATGCGACAGTTTGGCACATTCTGCCGGGGATTGAAACGGCGCTTCGTCCTAATTCCGAATGATTTTTGTTTTCACTCCGAACGGATTAAGGTATCGCGCTTTGGCGGGATTCGCCCGTTTTTGGAGCCTTGGCTGCCTATGACTCGTCGCCCCATCCGCACCCTTCTCGTTGGCGCAACTCTTGTGGCCAGCCTTGTCATAGCTTTGGGGCCCGCCTCGGCCCAAACCAAGAAGCCGGAACCGGCCAAGACCACAGCTCCAGCCAAGACCTCAACGCCGGCCAAGACGCAGCAACAAGCACCTGCAGCTGAGTCGCCCGCACAGCCAATACAATTAGGCAGCTTCGGCAGTTGGGCCGTCTATGCGTCAGATACAGCGAATGGCCGCGTCTGTTATGCGCTCGCTATGCCGAAAGATCGGCAGCCTGCTGGCCTTACACGCGATCAAGCCTATCTCTTTGTGTCTTCGCGCCCGCAAGAAAATGTCCGGGATGAGATCAGTTTCGTGCTTGGATTTCCGCCGAAAGAAGGTGCCGATGCACAACTCGTGGTCGGCAAAACCACTTATGTCGTTTCAACCAAAGCGCAAGGCAATGCGTGGTTGAAATCGCCAAAGGATGATTCAGCCGCCATCGAACTTATGAAGAAGGTGCCGCAGATTCAATTGAAGGTCACATCCAAGCGCGGCAATGCCTTGACCGATATTTACGTCACAGCCGGTTTAGCGCAGGCGCTTGATCAGGTGAAGAAGGCCTGTCCGTGAGCCAGAATACCGTCGCACGCGCAGTCGACGGAATCGAAAAGACAGCTGAGATTCTGACTCCGGCTCCGGTGATCACCGGCGGTAAACTTTCTCTCGTCGGATTCGGTCGCGCTGCGCTGCAGGAAAAACTTGCCGAGATTGGCGTCCCCGCGCGCGAACAACGCATGCGCGTCAATCAACTTTGGCATTGGATCTATCATCGTGGTGCTTCGTCATTCGACGCGATGTTGAATGTATCGAAAACTTTGCGTGCGACGCTTGATGATGCCTTCACGCTTGATCGGCCTGAAATCGTCTCCGAACAAATTTCAAAAGATGGCACGCGCAAATGGTTGATCCGTATGCCGCCGATGGGCGCGCATGACAAGGGCGCGGAAATCGAAACCGTGTACATTCCTGAAAGTGATCGCGGTACTTTGTGCATTTCCTCACAAGTGGGATGTACGCTCACATGCTCCTTCTGCCACACGGGCACGCAACGTCTTGTGCGTAATCTCACCGCTACTGAAATTGTTGCCCAAGTGATGATTGCACGTGATCGTTTGGGCGACTGGCCGGGCGCAACACGACCGACTGATGGTCTTGTGCCGGATGCCGATCGTGCGGTTTCGAATATCGTGCTGATGGGCATGGGTGAGCCGCTCTATAATTTCGATGGCGTGCGCGACGCGATGGCGACTGTTATGGATGGCGATGGACTATCGCTCTCCCGTCGTCGTATCACGCTTTCAACCTCCGGCGTTGTGCCGATGATCCCGCGCGCAGGTGACGAGATTGGCTCCATGCTTGCGATCTCGCTTCACGCGGTGCGTGACGATCTACGCAATGAACTCGTGCCTTTGAATCGAAAATATCCGATCCGCGATTTGCTTGAAGCGTGCCGTGCTTATCCCAGCCTTTCAAATGCGCGCCGGATCACATTCGAATATGTGATGCTTGATGGCGTGAATGACTCACTCTCTGATGCGCGCGAATTAATCCGCTTGCTGAAAGGCATTCCTGCAAAGATCAATCTTATTCCGTTCAATCCTTGGCCGGGCACAAAATATAAATGTTCCTCTTGGGATCGCATTGAAGAATTTTCTGATGCGGTTTTTCGTGCGGGCTATGCTTCGCCTGTAAGAACGCCTCGTGGACGCGATATTCTTGCGGCATGTGGTCAGCTAAAAAGCGAAACAGAAAAACTACGTGCCCGCGCGAGGTTGATGCTTGAAAGCGGTATTGGCGCGGAAGGTGTTTATGCGGTCGGAGCGGGTGAGGAATAACTATTCCAAGCCTGCAATGGCGCGGCCAAATTCCGCGGCATCAAAAGGTTCAAGATCATCGATGCCTTCGCCCACGCCGATGAAATGAATTGGTAAACCAAATTTTTCTGCAAGAGCGACGAGAATGCCGCCGCGCGCAGTGCCATCAAGCTTCGTCATGACAAGGCCCGTAACGCCCGCTGTTTTTCCAAAAATTTCAACTTGTGACAAAGCGTTTTGACCAACCGTTGCATCCAAGACGAGCAACACCGCGTGGGGTGCTGAGGCATCTTTCTTCTTGATCACGCGAATGACTTTTTCGAGCTCCGCCATCAATTCGGTTCGATTTTGCAATCGACCTGCGGTGTCGATCATCAAGACATCGCTGTTGCTTTTACCGGCTTCTTCAAGCGCGTCGAACACAAGTCCTGCGGCATCAGCCCCTTGCGGACGTGTGATCACAGGCGCACCCACACGCTGCCCCCACACTTGCAATTGATCAATTGCCGCTGCGCGAAATGTATCGCCCGCGGCCAGCATGATCTTTAATCCTTCGGATGAAAATTTCGCCGCGAGTTTGCCGATGGTTGTCGTTTTACCTGCACCATTCACACCGACCATCAACAGAATGAACGGCTTTTTCTCGCGATCAATCATAAGCGGGTGAGCGACCGGCATGAGACTCTTTGTGACTTCCTCGGCGAGAATGGCTTTGACTTCATCGCCGCTGATCTCTTTGCCATAGCGGCCTTTGCCGACCGCTTCGACAATTCGCGTTGAGACCGCAAGGCCGAGATCCGCGCGGATCAAGACATCTTCAAACTCTTCGAGCGTCGCCGCATCGAGTTTGCGCTTGGTAAAAAGATCCGTGATGCCTTGCCCGATGGAGGCGGAAGAGCGCTGAAGACCCGCTTTCAGCCTTTGCCACCAATTGGCTTTTTGTGGCGCGGGCGCGAATTCGCCACCGCCACCAAAAAGGCGCCCGATCAGGCCGGGTTTTTTCTCTGGTTCGTCACTCATGCCTCTCGATAACTCTTTCCAGCCCCGGACGGAAGAGCTAGAGAGCGCTCTTATGAGTCCTGAAGAAATCCAAGGCCGTATCCTTTATCGTGATGCGATGATGCTGGTGATCAACAAACCCGCAGGCATCGCGGTGCATGAAGCGCATCCGAATGCAAAGCATCGCGGCCATCATATGGAGCAATATTTTCCGCATCTGATGTTTGGCCTACCGCAGCCGCCAATGCTCGCGCATCGTCTCGATAAGGATACATCGGGCTGTCTCGTTCTCGGTCGGCATCGAAAGGCGCTTGATGATCTCTCCAAACTCTTTCGCGAAAGCAAGATGGAGAAAGTCTATTGGGCGATCGTGCAAGGTGGCCCCGCAGAAGAGCAAGGCCGCATTGATATGCCGCTCGGCAAGATGGATCGCTCTAGGGGCTGGTGGATGAAGCCCGATCCGGAAGGCCTGCCTGCGCAAACGGATTGGATCGTTCGTGGTCGTGGTGCTGGTTTCACTTGGCTTGAATTAAAACCCGAAACCGGACGGACGCATCAATTGCGCGTTCATTGTCAGGCAATGGGATGGCCGATCCTTGGCGATCCCATCTATGGTGACGGCAAAGAAACGGGCGAGATGCTTCATCTTCATGCGCGCGGCATCACGATTCCGTTTTATAAAAATAAAGCGCCGATTACCGTGGAAGCGCCCCCACCACCGCATATGATCGAGCGATTAAAAGCCTGTGGCTATCGTGAAGCGTGAAGTGCTTTACGTGAATGATTGCGAGTGCAATTAAATCGTTAGTCTTTTGCCGTCATGCGCGGCAATTTTGACTGTTGCGAAGCTGCCCGCTTCAAAATGATCTCCAACATGAACGGATGTAAAACATTTTGTTCGCGCAAGTCCGCCACGCTCAACAAGGACGTCTTGGATTGTACCAACAAGCTTTGTGAGATGAGCCGATAAAACCTCATCCCCTTTTTCACGCAAACGCTTTGCACGGCTCTTGATGACATCAGATTTCACCTGTGGCATTTTTGCAGCCGGTGTGCCAACGCGCGGCGAATAAGGAAAGACATGTAAAAAGGAAAGTCCGCACTCATCAACGAGGCGTAATGAATTTTCAAAAGCCTCATCGCTCTCTGTGGGAAAGCCGGCAATCAAATCGGCACCGAACACAAGTTCAGGACGTGCCTTTTTCAAGTCTCTGCAAATTCGAATGGCATCATCACGCAGATGACGGCGTTTCATTCTTTTCAAAATCAAATCATCGCCTGATTGCAATGAGAGATGAAGATGCGGCATCAGACGATCTTCAGTGGCAATCGCTTCAATAAGTTCTTCATCCGCTTCAACAGAATCAATCGATGACAAACGCAGCCGCTTCAAATCAGGTACATGTTTTAAAATCGCTTTGACGAGTTGTCCGAGTTTGGGTTTACCAGGCAAATCAGGTCCATAGCTTGTGAGATCAACCCCCGTGAGCACGGCTTCCTTATGACCGCGATCAACAAGTTTTGCGATTTGCTCGACAACATCGCCCATCGGCACAGAGCGCGAAACGCCGCGCCCATAAGGAATAATGCAGAATGTACAGCGATGATCGCAGCCATTTTGTATTTCAACAAAAGCACGCGTATTTTCTGAGAAAGCAGAGACAAAATGCGGTGCGTGTTCAGTGACCGCCATGATATCCGCGACTTGCACACGCGGATAGGGTTGATCACTCGTGTTGAGTGTATCAGCGAGCGCTGCCCATGTTTCGCGCTTTGTTTTGGCATTATTGCCGATCACGAGCGAAACTTCCTCGAGTGCTGCGAAACGTTCAGGTTCGATTTGCGCCGCACAACCCGTTACAATGATTTTTTTATCGGGTGTTTCGCGTTTTATTTTACGGATTGTTTGGCGTGCTTGTCGAACGGCTTCCGCGGTCACCGCACAAGTGTTGATGATCACGACATCTGAAAGACCGCTCGCATTTGCGGCGTCTTTCATCGCCTCTGATTCAACGAGATTGAGGCGGCAACCCAACGTCACAAGTGTGACACTCATGAGTTACTCGCAGAAAAAAGTGATGCTTCAAGCGTGCCTCGATGTTCAAATTCGACGGGCCCCGTCATCAACACATGCGAATCGGACGCCCGATAATCAATGACAAGATCACCACCCGGCAAAGAGACGCGCACACGGCGCTCGGTGAAATCACGTCGTGAGGCAGCCACAACAGCCGCGCAAGCACCAGAGCCACAAGCGAGTGTAAGACCCGCGCCGCGTTCCCACACTTTTTGAATGATGTGATCACGGCTCACGACCTTCACAAGCGAGATATTGGCACGCTCGGGAAACAGCGGATCAAGTTCTAAAATTGGACCATTCACATCAAGCGCATAGGCTTCAACATCATCGACAAAAAAGATCGCATGGGGATTGCCCATATTCACGCAAGCGGGATCATTGAGTGTTTTGCCATTGGTTGTCTGATAGGAAAAATCGATGTGATCGATATTTTTTACAGCACGCGAAAGAGGAATTTGTTGCCACTCAAATCGCGGCATACCCATGTCAATCGTAAATGCGAATTCTGCCTCGCGACGACACTCTAAAAGTCCGGCAGCAGTTTCCAGCACCAGACGATTTTTGTTGTGATCACGAAGCATATGCCAGCTCACACAGCGCGTACCATTCCCGCAGGCAGAGGATTCGCTGCCATCGGTATTGAAGATGCGCATAAAGCCATCACTGTCTTTCGAGCGCGGATCGAAGATCACCATCAATTGATCAAAATGAGTTGAATGATGATGAGCGATGGCGCGTGCTTCCGCAGCCGACACCGAGAGCGTTGTGCCGCGCAGATCCAAAATCGTGATCGCGTTCCCGGCGCCATTCATTTTCACGAAAGGCCGACCGGCAAGGGGGCTCGTCATCATTTCTTGCTCCTGACGCGCGCGGGCATAGCATAGGCCGGTGGCGTGAGGCGAGGGGTTCCCTCATCTCACAAGGCTCGACCCTTTGCCCTTGTCTGGTTTATCGTCGGCGCGAATCAGGGCGGGAAACCCTGAAAGAGGAGACGCGTCCCTGATGGCCAAGCGGTTTGTCCCCCTTTTTGGACTTTTCGTTGCTCTCGGCATGGGCATTCTGCCCCTCAGGGCTCAAACCATCGACTCGACCCCCTTGGCGCCGCCGCCGGATCTCCCGCCACCCGTCGTCATGCCGATTGAAACACCGAAAGGCGCGCTCGAGGCGCCCGCGGCTCCCGCGCCGGGCGAACCTGCCGCGCCCGCAAGCGCAACCGCGGCTTTTAAAAGTGTGGCTCCCCCCGCTTCGGAAGTGATCTTGCCCGATAGGCTTACGCTTGAATCACGACCGGCTTTGATCACGCATGGCAAAGGCGAATGGGAAAAAGCCTATGATCAAATCCGTGAAGCGGTGGCAAAACTCAAAGCGGCGGCGGAAAAATCAAAGCTCTCTGTTGTTGGCTATCCGCTTACGATTTTCATTGAGACTGATAATTCCGGTTTCACTTACGATATCATGTTGCCGATTGCGGGCGCGTTGCCACCGCCTGATTTGGCAGGTGATATAAAGCTCGGTGAGACACCGACCGGCAAAGCCATCCGCTTTGTGCATCTTGCGTCTTATGATGAGATCGACGGCGCTTATGAACAAATCACCGCCTATCTCGATGCGAAAGATATCATTGTGAAAGATGCATTCATTGAAGAATATCTCGCCTTTGGAGATAAATCCAATTCACCCGAGACAACCATCAATATTCTTGTTCAGCCAAAAAAATAAATTGGCATTTAGGCGTTTAACACTTCGCCTGGGCGAAGGACGGTAAATTTCTTTTCATCGACTTTGTGAGTGGCTAGCGCCTTTTTCAAATCTTCCGGCGGACGTGTAACGCCCTCATTTGTTAATTGAAATGTGCCCCAATGATGCGCCACAGCACGTTCTGCCCCAAGCGCTATAAGTGCACGCACCGCTTCATCCGGGTTCATATGTTGCTCAGCCATAAACCAGCGTGGCTCATAAGCACCAATCGGTAGAATCGCCAATTTTAAACGTCTATGCTTTTCGCGTGCTGCGGGGAAAATTTTTCCGTCATGATATCCTGTATCGCCGACATGATAGATGCGTCCGGCCGGCGTCTCGATCACGAAGGCTGCCCACAGTGCACGCAGACGATCACGAATGCCGCGCGCGGACCAATGATAGGCCTCTTCGAAATGAACAGCGATGTTAGGGCCAAGTTCAACACGCGCACCCCAATCATGCGCTTCAGCGCGAATGCCCGCATGAGCATCACGAATGATCGTGTCATTACCAAGTGGTGTAACAATGCGCGGCGCATGAACCGCATGCAGACGGCGCAGCGTGGCGATGTCGAGGTGATCATAGTGATTATGGGAAACAAGCACGACATCAATTGGTGGTAGTTTCTCAAACGGAATGCCAGGCGGATTCACACGTTTCGGCCCGACAAAGCGCAAGGGCGAGACACGCTCCGACCATACCGGATCGATCAGAATGTTGAGCCCGCCCGTTTGCAGAAGAAAACTGGCATGACCGACATAAGACAGCCTGATGTCACGACCCGGTACCCGATGCGGGGGAGCGTCCATGTAAGGGCTAGGATGTGAGGCGGGCCATCGTTCTGGCTTACGTTCCATCATCCAGCGCAAAAGATCGCCGGGAGATTTTTTCCAGCGGCGTCCCGGATTGAAGAAATGTTCGCCGTCGAAATGGTCGCTGACGGGCCCCTGATAATAGGGATTACGACTTTTTGTGGGAATTTTCACGTGATCATTCATGGAGGAGCGGACTATGGCGAGCGTCGCTTCTCCTGTCAAAACAATAAGACCGTTTCATGGACTGGACTAATATTGTTCCCCGAAAGTCGTTCTTGTTCTTCTTTGGGGGAACCATTACCTAGGCGCGTGAGCTCGCGCTTTTTTCCGCACAAAAGGCAGGTCCCCGATGAATCTCAAGGCCATTTCGCTTGGGAAAAATGTTCCCGATGATGTCAATGTTGTGATCGAGGTCCCGATTGGCGGCGAACCGATTAAATATGAAATCGATAAAGACGCGGGCGCACTCGTGGTTGACCGGTTTCTCTACACATCCATGCGTTATCCGGGCAATTATGGCTTCATTCCGCACACACTCTCCGATGATGGTGATCCTTGCGATGTGATTGTTGCCAATACTAGAGCGATTATTCCTGGTGCGATTATGAGCGTGAGACCTGTGGGTGTGCTCATCATGGAAGATGAATCGGGCGGCGATGAAAAAATCGTCACGGTGCCCAGCGCAAAACTCACCAAGCGCTATGAGAAGATTATGAATTATACCGATCTTCCGGAAATCACGATCCATCAGATCGAGCATTTCTTTGCCCATTACAAAGATCTCGAACCCGGCAAATGGGTCAAGATTGTGCGTTGGGGTGACGCTCAAGAGGCGCGCCGCCTGATCCTTGAAGGCATCGAGCGCGCTAAACAAAAGGCCTGAGACACTTCAAAGACAAGCGCTTGCCCGTTTAGCGTTGATCCGGCTTTGCGTGCCTGACACTTTCGCGTTACGGAGACATTCCGTTGGTCATCGCCCGATGATTCGGGTGAAGAGCGGAGGGCTTAACGCATGGCGGCACTCATTGTGAGCTTTCTTCGGCAGCATCGCTCGCTTGTATTCAGTCTTTTGGCACTTGTGCTTTTGTCATGGTCCGCACCGGTCAACGCGCAGGACCAAACCAATGTTCGTGCACAGCTTGACGCGTTGCGCCTTGAACTTGATGGGATCGAAGCGGCAATCACATCCCGCCCGATGGGTGACTCTTCTTTTCAAGAAAAGCGGCAACGGGTTGAAGCCATCGCACAATCTGTAAAGACCATCACCGATGAACAATCGCCTCGCGCCGAAGCCATTCGTTCACGTTTGAAAGAATTGGGTCCAAAGCCTGACGACAAGGCGCCGCCCGAAAGCCCCGATATTTCAAAAGAGCGGGAAGAGCGTGAAAGGGCGCTCAAAGAATTTGATGATACTGTGAAGCTTGCACGCACCTTGTCGGTTCAAGCCGATCAATTGCAAACGGCGATTTCCGACAAACGGCGTGCGCTCTTTACGCAGCAGCTTTTCTCACAATCGGCAAGTGTCCTTTCGCCTGGGCTTTGGTCTGACATTGGATTTAATTTTTCGCACGATTTGCGAGCGCTTGGAATTGTCGCGCGGGATACAATCGAACGTGCGGTTGATCGCGCGGGCCTTCTTGGCGGATTGTTGATCGCATTGGGGCTGGGCCTAACCGCTTTTGCCACGACGCTTGCGCGGCGACATGTGATCGCGATGATCGAACGCTCGACGCGTTTCGGCAACCCAACGCGATTGCAACGTGCGTTGCGCGCAGTGGCTATGGGCGCCATCGGTTTCGTTATTCCCTTCTTTGGCATTTTCGCGATTGAACAAGCGGTTGATGGTGCTGCCCTCCTGCCAAACCGCGTTGAACCTGTGATGGTGGCGGTGCTTCGCGCCGCTGTCTTTATCAGCTTTATTGGCAGTCTTGCAGGAGGCATCCTCGCGACCGCGAAGCCTGAATGGCGCGTGCTTCCTTTGGGAGATCGTCAGGCTGAAAAACTTGCAGCACTCGCGCGGCGCATCGCTCTCATCATCGCGACGGGTCGTGTGATTGAATCAATTAATCAAGCGATTGTTGCGGGTCTCGGCCTTTCCGTTCTTTCAAAATCACTGATCGCGCTTTTGGTCGCTGCTACACTCACGATTGGTCTTTATCGCTTAAAGCCAGAAGATCGTGGTGATGCATTCGGTGATCAGAGACCCTTCTGGATTGTGATCGCTCGCCTCTTTGGGTGGGTGATGATTGTCGGTATTTCGATTTCAGCAATTTTTGGTTATCCGGTTCTCGCAAGCTTTCTTGCCGATCAACTCGTGACCATCGTGATCTTGACCGTCCTCACTTACATCGGTCGGCAGATTGCCGAAGATTCATTTGATTATCTGATGTCACCGAGCACAAAGGCGTTCCGTTCGATACAGTCTGCCTCAGGTCTTTCGCGTCCTGCGCTTGAACAAATTGCCGTCATTCTCTCGGGCGTCTTGCAGCTTTTGGTTTTAGGTCTTGGCGTAACTTTAGCACTTGCACCATGGCGGGTTGATTCAGGCGATATTCTGTTGCCGCTTAAAGCCGTGATTTTCGGCTTTACCATCGGTGAAGTCACGATTTCATTCGGTGCAGCCTTCTTTGCGATTCTTCTTTTCGGCGCCGGTATTCTCCTGACACGCGGTTTACAAAGATGGCTCACACAAAATTATTTGCCCCGTACGCATCTTGATTCTGGATTACGAAATTCGATTGTGACCGGAATTGGCTATGCCGGTTTTATCGTTGCCGCTGCTGTTTCATTGAGTGGCCTCGGCTTAAGTCTCGAGAAAGTCACCATCGTTGCCGGCGCTCTCTCGGTCGGTATCGGTTTTGGTCTTCAATCCATCGTCAATAATTTCGTTTCGGGTTTGATCCTCTTGTGGGAGCGCGCCATTCGTGTGGGTGATTGGGTGGCTGTTGGTACTGAAGAAGGGCATGTCAAACGCATCAATGTGCGCGCCACAGAGATTGAAACATTTGACCGCTCGGTTTTGATCGTTCCGAATTCATCGCTTGTCTCAGGCGTGGTTAAAAATCGCGTTCATAATGATCGCACAGGCCGTGTTGTCATTTCTATTCCGGTGTCGCGCGACGCCGATCCGGATCTTGTTCATCGCTTGATGAGTGAAGCCGCCCAGGCAAATGGCAAATTGCTTCGCGACCCCGCGCCAAATGTTCAATACAAAAAATTAGGCGAGAACGTAAAAGAATTCGAGCTCACAGGCTTTGTCGCCGAAGTGGATGATGCCGGACGCGTGAGCTCCGAGTTACTTTTTGCCATTGATCGCGCGTTACGCGCAAATGGGCTCGGCGAGATATTAAGCCGCACTGTGATGGTGAATGAAGAGAAATCCAAATAAGAGGCGAAAAATTTTCGTCTCTTATTTATCTTTGCCTTCGAGTTGCGACTTCAAAGCCAATAATTTTGCAAAAGGCGAATTGGGATCGGGTGCACGATCTTGTTCGCGCGGACGCGGGGGATCCTGCCATCCGCGATCCGGCTTACGGGCTTGATCTTTTTTGCCGCCACGCCCTTCAAAGCGCTGCCCACCACGACGCTCATCACGGCCACCGTCATGTTTTCCATGTTGTTTGCGCGGCGGACGATGTTCACCATCCTCTTGTGCACGTTTGTCAGGACGGCGATGGAATGATGTCTTCTCACCCGCTTGCGAAGTGTTTGAGTCAGCAGATACAGCCGCTTCCCCTTCGCGCGGCTTATTGTGATGAGGTTTACGACGATCATGCTTTTGCCCTTGCGGGCGGTGGCGATGTTGCCGCCACACTTCAATCATCACAGGATCAGCAGCTTCGGTCGTTGTGGCCTCAGGTGAGGGCGTTGCAACTACAACTTCGGGCACGACAATTTCCGGGTCACTGGTTACGGCTGTTGTCTCACTTGCTACAGGCGACGAAGGCGCTTCGGTATCAGATGCGGCTTCCGTTGTGACTTCAGATGCAACCGCTTCATTCGCTTTTGCAAGCGCAACAGTGATTGCGGGTCCTGCACGACGATCCATGATGTAGCCGAGCGACTTCAAAATCGAATTGAAATCTTCACCTGCACATCCGCAAAGCGATGTCATCGCAACAGTAACAACAAAGCCTTCACCATCTGCAGCACCTGCTGGAGGTTCACCCGGTGTGATCCCTGGACGATATTGAATCGCAGGGCGAATAAGATCGGCCAATCTTTCAAGAATATCGACACGCACAGCGCGTGTACCGCACACGCGGAAACCGGCAGCACGATAAAGCGGTTTCGGTGTATCCGGATTAATGGGAATTGATGTACGCCCCGAAGCGGCGAGATGAAGAATGTCATCAAGCCCTTTTACTTCTGCGCCACCTTCTTTAAGTGCCCAGAGTTGACAAGCGAGAGCGCGAGGCGCTGGTTTCAACAAAGCGGGAACCGTTAAGTGATATGCGCCAAATCTTACACCAAGACCACGCAAGGCTGCGCGCGCTTCTTGGTCAAGCGTTTTCATATCTTCATTGACTTTGGTGCGATCAAGAACACCCAGCGCTTCTGCGATTTGAAACCCAATACCTCGCGCCATGCCTGTAAGCGCTTCTGGTTCTTCCAATTTCAAAAGAGGTCCAAGAAGTTTTTCGACATGCGCTTTGAGCCAAAGATCAATGCGGTTTTGAACCTTCTCGCGATCTGCTGATTCAAGATGTTCGTCAGCAAGAAGGCGCAAACGCGGGGCGAGAAGTTTTTCGCCAGCAGTCAAACGGGCAATCGGCTCACCCAAGAAGCGCAACGCACCGTCATGGCTCAAAGTGAACGCTTCATCGACGGCATTTGAAACACGTGTGGCACGGTTCGCAAATTCACCCGCAAGCGCTTTCAACGCAGCGGCACGCAAGGCCTTGCCTTCGGGCGATCCTGTGTCCGATTCAGGCACGAATTGAAACCCGATCAATCGGCCGACGGGGTGTGACTCGACAAGGACTTCGCCCGTCGCCGTGATATCCGCTTCCAGCATCGCGTTCTCTCTCAGCCGACGCATCAGGACGCTGGTGCGGCGGTCAACAAATCTTTGGGCCAGACGCTCATGGAGCGCGTCTGACAATGCATCTTCTACCTGTCGCGTGGCTTCCTGCCAATGCGTCGGATCAGCGAGCCAATTCTCACGATTGGCGACAAAGGTCCATGTCCTGATCTGGGCGATCCGTGCGGAGAGCGTGTCGATATCGCCATCGGTCCGGTTTACCTCGGCGATCTGGCGGGCGAACCAATCGGCCGATATCTGTCCTTTGGTCGCCAGGTTGAGATAGAGCGTGGTAACGAGATCGGCATGCGCCTGGGGAGAAACCTTACGATAATCAGGCACTTGGCACACGGCCCAGAGCAATTCGACGGCTTTTTGTCCTTTGGCGGCGGCCATCATTTCCCGATCCCGCGAAGCCGCCTCAAGCGCTCGGAGATCATCCGCCAAGGGTGCGCGGGTTAGGCCGTCTTCTTCGGGGACACGATCAAGCGCGTGGATCAGCGCGGGGACGCTTGAAAAATCAAGCTCGGCGTTGCGCCATTGCAGCATGGGCAAAGGTGGAAACACATGAGACTCGAGCGCTTCAACGAGCTCATCTTCAAAAGGCGCACAACGACCTGTCGATCCGAATGATCCATCTTTCAAATAGCGGCCGGCACGTCCGGCGATCTGTCCGAATTCACCCGGCACAAGCCGACGAAATTTTGTGCCGTCATATTTTCGATCTCCGGCAAAAGCGACATGATCGACATCAAGATTAAGCCCCATCCCAATCGCATCTGTCGCAACGAGATAATCAACATCACCTGATTGATAGAGTGCGACTTGTGCATTGCGTGTGCGTGGTGATAGCGCACCGAGAACAACAGCTGCACCACCACTTTGACGACGAATGAGTTCGGCAATTGCATAAACTTCATCAGCAGAAAATGCGACAATCGCTGAACGGCGCGGCAAACGGCTGATTTTGCGATCACCTGCAAAAGTCAATTGCGACAGGCGTGGACGCGTTGTTGTTTGCAAGCCGGGTATGAGCTTCAGCAATAAAGGTTTGATCGTTTCTGCGCCGATCAACATTGTTTCATCACGACCGCGCATATTGAGAATACGATCCGTGAAAATGTGACCGCGATCAAAATCGGCTGCGAGTTGGCATTCATCAATCGCGATGAAACTGACATCAACATCGCGCGGCATCGCTTCAACAGTCGCTACATAATAACGTGCGCCCGGCGGTTTGATTTTTTCTTCACCGGTAATGAGCGCCACCGCAGGTGCGCCCACACGCGCGACAACGCGTTCATACACTTCGCGAGCGAGCAATCGCAAAGGCAAACCAATGATGCCGGAGGGATGCGCCAGCATGCGTTCAATGGCGAGATGAGTCTTGCCGGTATTGGTCGGCCCGAGAATGGCGGTGACGCCACGGGCACGCTGGGAAGGGGGAAGGGAGGGAGAACGCATGATCAACTTCAAAGAGGCGCTGGAACCTGCCCGACCCTTTGTATCAAAGTCAAACCGATTGTCGCAAAATGAGACAAAGTCAGAGAGGAAATGACAGGGAAATCGAACGATTAAGGAACGAATCGCGTCCGAATCGCTTTTGGTGTCGGAAGCGACCAATGACGTTAAAAATCGATCAAGCGCGCTTTTTAGGCAGATTCACTTTTCATCAAGTTTTGGCGCAAATCGGGAACGAATCCTGCACGAATCAGCGTTTTTCATGCAAACGCCGTCGCAATTTGAGACAAACGTCGATGAATTAAGGAGTCTCAGCGGTCGCGGTGTCAGAGGGTTTTTCAAAACCCTCGATTTTCGTGGCTTCGATCCGCAGATTACCGATCATGGTTGCAATCTGGATATCAACCGGCACGAAATAAGATTGCCCGGGAACTTGTGCGAGGCGCACCGAAATATCCCGGTTATTCTCCATATAGGTCACATTCGCGCGCTTTTCGCGATGGCCTGAGACCGGCATATAACGAACATAACAATCGACTGTCGGGCCTTTATATCCCGGGATGCTCAGTGTCCTTTCTTGGTCGGGAAGCAAGGTGATATCAAAGCGTCCGGCCCCATCGAAGACTTTGAGCGTTTGCGCGCAGACATCACTCGCGGTGGGTTCATTTCTCAAAGGGATCAAGAACGCGGTCAGCGGATCGATAACGCCACGTTTCTGTTCTGGAAGAACAGGTACGCGATCAGGCCGCTCGGGCAGAGGCGGGGTGAGGACCGCACTTGTCACCGTGCCGCCCGACAGCGTCATATCCACGCGTTGGGGATCGTCTGGATGATCAACCGCGAGACTGTAGCGATTGCCGGAGAATTTTCCGCCACTCTCAACGCCTTCGACATCAGCGATGAGGTGTGGCGCAAAGAAATAGCGGAAAATACCCAGGAAATCGGCGCCGAGATGAAGTTTATAGCCCGATCCGCGCCGCGTTTCTGAGAAACGGGCGGTTCCGATTGAGATAAAGGCGATCGAAACCGAATAATAAACCGAATAGGATTTTGGCGTAGCTGATGCCGGGTTTGAGAGGCTGGTCAGAAGCGAGCCAGCCACCAAAAGAGAGGTCAAAGGCCGCTTAAGGGCAGAAAAACAGGCCATAAACGCGTCCGGCAGGGTCAATGAGGGGCGAATCGTCAATTTATCTCTACAATGCGATAAGTGATTTGTCTGGAATTGATGTGGCGATGCCTGAAAAAGGCAGGTTTCGCTTGACGCTCTGGCGGCTTCTCCCCTATAGACCCTCGACCCAATTTTTGAGGGTACGCATGTCGATGGGCGGCTCTGGCCGCCCTCCGTCTTTAGGGGCGGCGGCGAAAGCGGACCTGATACGACCAGTAAGGACGAAATCCATGTCACGCCGTTGCGAATTGTCGGGTAAGGCCGTGTTGAGCGGGCAGCTTGTCAGCCACTCGAACCGCAAGACCAAGCGGAAATTCCTTCCCAATCTTTGCCAAGTTACGCTTCAATCGGATGCGCTTGGTCGCTCCGTGAGCTTGCGTGTGTCGGCCAATGCTTTGCGTACCGTTGAGCATCGTGGTGGTCTTGATGCGTTTCTCGTCAAGGCCCGTGCTGAAGATCTCTCTCCGACCGCGCGTGATTTGAAGCGCGACGTCGAAAAGAAACTCGCCGCTCACTAATCGCCTTTCTGTTTTTCTTGCTTTCTGTCTATGGGCGTCGGCCTCTGCCGTCTGCCTCTCGTGCGTAACGAAACCTGCATCGGCCTCTGCCGTTAGCTTTATAGGACCGCGAGATGCTTTCTCTTTCTATTCACCGGCTCATTGTGCCGGTTGTTGCGATGACCTTGGTCGTCGTCGCGTCAAACATTCTCGTTCAATATCCCTTCGAGCCTTTTGGACTTGGTGATTATCTCACTTGGGGTGCTTTCACTTATCCGGTGGCATTTCTTGTGACCGATCTCACCAATCGACGTTACGGTCCGCGCGTTGCGCGCCAACTCGTTATTGTGGGCTTTGCCCTCGCCGTTGTTTTGTCGATTTGGCTTGCCACGCCGCGCATTGCGATGGCTTCCGGCACCGCTTTTCTCGTCGGTCAGTTGCTCGACATCACCGTGTTTAATCGCTTGCGTCGCCAAGCGTGGTGGTGCGCGCCTTTCGTCGGCAGTGTCGTCGGTTCTGCACTGGATACCGCGCTCTTCTTTTCGCTCGCTTTCGCCGGTGATCCCGATATGTCGGGTCTCGTCAATTTGTTCGGCACAGATGTCATGCTTTGGCAAAGCCTCGCCGTGTTTGATTTCACAGTGAAGATGCTTATCGCGCTCATCGCACTCTTGCCTTATGGCGCTTTGATGAGTGTCATTTTGCCGATGGAGCGCGCAGAGAAAGCAGTGGTATAGATTTATGCCGCGCGGCGTTTGTCGCCGGGCACGTTGTCGTCGAACAATTCGGCCAGTTTTTCGGTCATCGCGCCACCGAGCTCTTCGGCATCAACGATGGTGACGGCGCGCTTGTAATAGCGTGTCACATCATGGCCAATGCCGATCGCGATCAATTCGACTGGCGAACGATTTTCAATTTCATCAATGACAAAGCGTAGATGTTTTTCGAGATAATTGCCGGGGTTCACCGAAAGCGTTGAATCATCAACCGGCGCACCGTCTGAAATCATCATCAAAATTTTGCGCTGCTCGGGGCGAACAAGCAATCTCTTATGCGCCCAATCAAGCGCTTCCCCATCGATATTTTCTTTGAGCAACCCTTCGCGCATCATCAGCCCAAGATTTTTACGCGCCCGACGCCAAGGCGCATCCGCGGCTTTGTAGATGATGTGGCGTAAATCATTGAGGCGGCCGGGCATATTGGGTTTACCAGACTGCAACCAGAACTCACGTGACTGTCCGCCTTTCCAGGCGCGGGTGGTGAAGCCGAGAATTTCGGTTTTGACACCGCAACGCTCAAGCGTGCGCGCGAGAATATCGGCGCATGTTGCCGCCACAGAAATCGGGCGACCGCGCATCGAGCCTGAATTATCAATCAGAAGTGTGACCACCGTGTCACGGAAATTTGTATCTTTCTCGCGTTTGAACGAAAGCGGCTGATGTGGATCGATAATGATCCGCGGCAAGCGGGCAGGATCAAGCGCGCCTTCTTCCAAATCAAATTCCCATGCGCGATTTTGCTGCGCCATCAAACGACGTTGCAAACGATTGGCGAGGCGCGCAACAACACCTGAAAGATGACTGATCTGCTTATCGAGATAGGCGCGAAGACGCGTGAGCTCTTCTGCGTCGCAAAGATCTTCCGCGCCGATGGTTTCATCATATTTTGTTACGAAAACACGATAATCTGAGACAGGCTTTTCAGGGCGTGAAGGCGGCGGCGGACGTGGTGTATTATCAGACTCATCCGAATCCGTCATATCGTCTTCATTCATTTGATCGTCGGTTGGCCCGTCTTCGGCATCGGCCATACCTTCTTCGGTCTCAGCGTCTGACTCCTCGGCCGCGCTTGATTCTGCTTCTTCCGTTGAAGCTTGTTCTTCTTTCTCGCCGCTTTCTTGATCTTCGCTTTCGCTCTCGGATTGTTGCTCGTTCTCCTCGTCGTTGTTGTCACCTTCAGCGTCGGCATCTTCAGCCATGTCGAGTTTGACAAGCACTTCGCGAACAACCCGCGCAAAAGCACGCTGATCATCAATGTGATTCTGAAGCCCATCGAGACTCGCGCCAGCTTTTGACTCAATAAAGGGACGCCAAAGTTCAACAAGTTTTTGCGCTGCAGGTGGTGGGGCCGAGCCGGTCAAACGTTCGCGCACCATCATGGCGAGCGCTTCTTCAATTGGTGCGTCGGCGACATCACTCACTTGGCTGAAATTGCCGCGATGATATTTGTCATCAAGCATCGCTGACAGATTTGCAGCGACTCCATCCATGCGACGTGCGCCAATGGATTCACAACGCGCTTGTTCAATGGCGTCATAAACCGCACGTGCCGTTTGTCCACCCGGCAACAACCGACGATGAATTGAATCATTATGACATGACAAACGCAGCGCCATTGAGTCTGCATGACCACGCAATATGGCTGCATCTTGCGCGCTCATCTTGCGGGGCGGTTCAGGAAGGCGTGCGCGATCACCCAACAAGGCTGGTCGATCATTTGCGAAACTCACATCCAGTTCGGTTTTACCCGAAATGGCGCGCATCGTCCCGATCACCGCGCGCTTGAAGGGCTCAGCGGGTGCTTCTTTTGGCGATGCGGGTTTGCGATTGGATGTCGACACAGGTCCTCGCGATGATCCTTAACTCAACGCCACATTCAACGCGCTTTCCGGTAAATCTTCACCGAAGCTGCGTTGATAGAATTCGGCGACCAGAGGACGCTCGAGTTCATCGCATTTGTTGAGGAAGGTCAGACGAAACGCCATGCCGATATCGCCAAAGATATCGGCATTTTCAGCCCATGTAATCACGGTACGCGGACTCATGACGGTCGAGAGATCGCCATTCATGAAAGCTTGTCGTGTGAGATCGGCGAGCCGCACCATGCGATTGACGGTGTCGCGGCCTTCCTTGGTTTGGAAAGGCTTTGATTTCGCCAAGACGATATCGACTTCTTTATCATGTGGCAGATAATTGAGCGTCGTCACAATCGACCAACGGTCCATCTGGCCTTGGTTGATTTGTTGCGTGCCATGATAAAGGCCGGATGTATCACCAAGGCCCACAGTATTGGCTGTCGCAAACAGTCTGAACGCGCCATGCGGACGGATCACGCGCTTTTGATCGAGCAATGTGAGTTTACCCGAAATTTCCAGCACGCGTTGAATAACGAACATCACATCGGGGCGCCCTGCATCATATTCGTCAAACACAAGCGCGATGTTGTTCTGCAAAGCCCAAGGCAAAATACCATCTTGGAATTCGGTGACTTGTTTGCCGTCTTTCAACACGATTGCATCTTTACCGACGAGATCGAGACGCGAGACATGGCTGTCGAGATTGATGCGCACACACGGCCATTTCAAACGCGCAGCAACTTGTTCGATATGGGTTGATTTACCCGTGCCGTGATAACCCGACACCATCACACGGCGATTGCGCGCAAAGCCCGCGAGAATGGCAAGCGTGGTTTGGCGATCAAAGAGATAATCGGGATCAAGATCAGGCACATGCGGATCGGCAACCGAATAGGCCGGCACTTTCATATCCGTGTCGATGCCGAACATCTCGCGTGCGGAGACGGTGATATCGGGCATACCGGGGGTTACTGGGGCGCTTGTCACTTAAAACCTCGCATCGACTGCTGGCACGGTTTGCCGTTTCCGGCAGCCGCTGGATGACCGCTAACGATCGTCCTTGTTGGGAATTGGCGGGCTCTTCACGAACCCTTGGGCTTTCCTTTATCAGGCGAGGCCTGCCGCTTTCAATGTATTATACGCATGGATGATCTCCCTCAGGCGATCTTCCAGCGAGCGATCCCCGCCATTGGCATCCGGATGGAAGCGCTTGACCAGCTCTTTGTAGCGGAGCCGGATCGTCGCGGAATCCGATCCAATCTCAAGCGAGAGCGTCTCATAGGCTTTCTGGGCGAGCGCCCCGACCCGCGGCCCCTCGGGCTCGGCCTTCTTGCGGGGCTTTTTGACCCCGGCATCATCAAAGAGGTTAAAGGGGTCAATAAAGACCTCTTCCGCCTTTTGCTGCGGGCGCCTTTTGCCGCTCGCAGCGTTTTCGCCCATCTTCCAAGTCGGCCGATGACCGATCATCGCATCTTTTTGGTAGGAAAGGATCGCGGAATCGCTCATTCCAGCGAAATAATTGTAAGATTGGTTATATTCCCGCACGTGATCGATGCAGAACTGCCAGAAACGGCCTTCTTCGTGGCGGCCCTTCGGCGCCCGGTGAGGCCCAGGTTCCGAACATCCCGGATGCTCGCAACGCGGCGGCTCCGCTTCGGGGCGTCCCCGGCGGCTTCGCGGCGGTATGCGGATCTTGTCATAGAGTTTCGACTTGGGGTTCATAGCGGTCTAATAATCGCTCCCGCAGTCCGGAAACAAGTCTTGCGGGGACCGGGCTAAGTGACGCAGAAAGAGCGGTTGAGGCGCTATTTTCAAAACTGACAGCCGAAGAGCCGACATTTAGATGACCGAAACCCCCATCCGCGACCGTATCGAAACAAAATTGCGTGAAGCTTTTGCACCTTCACATCTCCTGGTGACAGATGATTCCCATCGTCATGCGGGACATGCGGGCGCGCGGCCAGGCGGGCAAACCCATTTTTCTATCGAGATTGAAAGCGCAGCGTTTCAAGGGAAAAGTCGCGTAGAGACTCACCGCGCCATTAACACGCTTCTCGCCGAAGAATTTGCGGCCGGTGTCCACGCGCTCGCGATTTCGGCACGGGCGCCTTAACCCAGGATCAACAACGCTCCGACGCCGATCAGAATCATCGCCATGCCGATGAGTTCGCGTCTGCTTGTGGTTTCACTCAATAATTTGCGCGTGACGATTTGCGCAAAGAACACTTCAACAAGGCCGAGCGTTCGGACATTGGCAGCCGCCGTTAATGAAAAGCCGATGAACCAAAATTGCGAAGCAAAAGCACCCATGAACCCTGCAAAAAGCGACGAGCGCCACACGCCGATGCTGCCTGTCAAAGCCCGCCGATCAAAGAGCAGCATCCAGATAACAAGTATCAATGTTTGAAGACCAAGTGACCATGCGAGCATGGTCGAAGCGCGCAATACAAAACTTTGCTCACCAAGTTCAAGAATACCTCCGCGAAAAAAGATGGCGGCCAGCGCGAATAGACCGCCCGCCGCAATACCGGCGAGTGCAGGGCGAAGGCCTGCGGCTGTAAGCCTTTCTCCCGCTTTCACGGCCATCAACACAACGCCAAAGGTTGCCAAAATGATTGCGCCGATGGCCGTGAGTGAGAGATGATCACCAAGCACTAAGGAACCGAAAAGTGCGACTTGAACGGGTTCCGTTTTTGTATAGGCGGTCGTTACCGAGAAGGAGCGCTCTTTCATGGCAAGCAGCATCAAAGCGGTAGCGAGAATTTGAGATATGGCGCCGCCAAAGGCAAAGCCAATAAAAGCGAGATCAGGGGTCGGTACGATTTCACCGCTTACGCTTGCAACAAGACCTAAAAACAAAAGTGCAAAAGGGAAGCCATAGAGGAAGCGAACTTGTGTTGCGCCAACGGTCCCGATTTCGGCAGTCAGTTTCCGTTGCATTGCGTTGCGCGCCGTTTGTGCGGCAGCCGCGACGACAGCAGCCAGTGCCCATAACATCTGAATTCAGTCCCCGACTTGCTTTTGTTAAATTCCTTTATTCGCGCGTAATTTATTGAGGTCAACCAAAACTGCACAGTGGCGATGCAGCTTCCTAGGGTTGAGCTTCTGCGATACCAAGCGTATGTGTCTCGCATAAAAGAATAAGCTTGTTCAGGCATATTTGCCTTGAGTTCGGGAGTAAACGCGTGGAGTCTCAACAAACAGGACGGGGGATCGGCTTTGCTTTGGCCGGCGCGTTTTTCTACGGGTTCAACATCACTTTCGCAAAAATATCATCCGAGATGGGCGTTCAAGGCCCGATGATCGTTGCTGAACGAGTGCTGGTGATGATTGCGATTGGGCTTTGTTTTGCGGCGCTTACACGAAGCGCGATCCGCATTGCGACTGGCGAGATTATACCAATGGGGCTGCTCGGTTTGGGCAGTATGGGTGTGTCGATCGGTTATTTGTCTTCCGTTGCCTTTATCCCGATCACTGTCGCCGCCGTTATCTTTTATACTTTTCCGATCCTCATTGTGATTGCGAGTCCATTTGTCGATGGCAAAAAACTTACGCCTGCAATGCTTGGTATCGTGACCCTTGCATTCATTGGCGTTGTGCTGGTGCTCGGCATGGCGGGTGGTGATCTTGATCTAAGGGGCGTCGCGCTCGCTCTGCTTGCAAGTGTTTCGGCGGCGATGCAATTTTTTGCCGGCACACGTTGCCGCGTGACGAGTAATGCCGCAAAAATTGTTGTGACGCAGGCGATTGTTCTGCCGGGCGCCCTTATCTCTGTTTGGGCGACAGGCGGTGTTTTTACAATTGAAACGCAAATTGCGGCTGCGGTACCAATTTGGTTGACGATTGGCGGATTCGTTTTAGGCTTTGTGTTTCAAATCTTGGCTCTCGCGCGCATCTCGGCCACGGTGGCAGGTTTGGTTTTTTGTCTTGAACCGGTGGTGGCTGCGATCACCTCGGCAATTGTTCTTGATGAGCGGTTGCAGGCGATCCAATATTTTGGAGGCTTTCTCGTGATTGTTGCCATCGCGTTGACCATGTTGGCCGAACGTCAGGCTGCCCGGTAAACTCATGCCTGTTGCGCCGGTCCCTGTCACCATTATCACAGGCTTTCTTGGCGCAGGAAAGACAACGCTTCTTAATCGACTGCTCAAAGATCCTGCGCTTGCCGATACAATTGTGATTGTTAATGAGTTCGGGGAGATCGGACTCGATCATCTTTTTATAGAGACACAAGATGACAATATGATCTTGATGGCTTCGGGTTGTCTTTGTTGTACGATTCGTGGCGACCTGATTTCAACGCTTGAAGATCTCATCAAGAAATATGACACGGGCGTCTTGAAGGCTTTCAAGCGCGTGATTATAGAAACAACGGGCCTTGCCGATCCTGCGCCGATCTTACAATCGTTAATCGGTCACCCGATGATTGTTGTGCGCTATACACTTGATGGCGTTGTCACTCTTGTCGATGCAGTAAATGGCGTTTCAACACTCGACAATCATATCGAAGCCGTCAAACAGGTTGCGATTGCTGATCGAATTGTTGTTACGAAAACTGATCTGCAAAAAGATACGGATACACTTCGCGCGCGGTTGAAAAATCTAAATCCCGCAGCAATATTTATTGATGCGCAAAGCCCCGAAGCCGATGCCGAACACCTGATTGGCACAGGTGCTTTTGATCTCTCACAAAAAATTCCTGATGTGGCAGCGTGGCTCAATGCCGAAGCCTATAAGGGTCACCATCATCATCATCATGAACATGATCACGCACATCATCACGACATCAATCGCCATGATGATCACATACGCGCCTTCTGCCTCACAACGCATGAGGCAATTCCTGTTGCGGCATTCGAGATGTTTTTGACCTTACTTCAATCAGCGCATGGTCCAAATTTATTGCGCATGAAGGGCATTGTAAAAATTGTCGAACATCTGGATCGTCCTGTGATGCTCCATGGCGTACAGCATGTTTTTCATCCGCCGGTTAAATTATCGCGCTGGCCAGACGATGATCACCGTACAAAACTTGTATTTATCACCAAAGATCTTGATGAGAGCTTTGTGTCGCGGCTCTGGGACGCGTTTCTTGATCGTCCGGGGATTGACACGCCCGACCGCTCAGCCATGTTTGAGAACCCGCTCTCCCTAAGGCGGGAGTAATTCGAGGCGGAGGAAAAGCCATGCGGGGCGTTTCGGTGCTCTTAAGCGAGCTTGCCTATTTGCGTGGAGCTTTGCGTACACTTAATCGCGTAAAGCCAATCAAATTCACGCCGAATCGCACCGCGCTTGATCGCCTTGAAGATGTGATTGCACAAAATCACAATCGCGTTGCGTTGATTTCTGATCATGAAACCCTGAGCTATGGTGAGATGGGCGCGCGGATCAACCGCATCGCGCGCTGGGCGAAAGCGAACGGAATCCAAAAAGGTGACACGGTCGCGCTTTTTCTGCCGAACCGTCCCGATTATCTCTGCATCTGGCTTGGCATTGCGCGTGCAGGCGGCGCCACCGCTTTGCTCAACACATCGCAAACCGGTCATGCGCTCATGCATTCGGTGACCATCGTTAAGCCGAAGCTTGCGATCATCGCGCATGATTTGCTTGAGATCTATCATCACGCCATGGACAATGTGTCCGATGCGCCGCGCGTTTTCGTTCACGACTTTCAGGAGTCTGAATTTGATCGCGCGTTGCAACGTTTCTCTGACGCAACACTTGAACCGCATGAACGTGTCGCGCTGACGCTCGATGATCGTTGCGTCTATGTTTATACCTCCGGCACCACTGGGCTGCCCAAAGCGGCCAATATCAATCACTATCGCGTGAGTGCCATGGCGCTGGGGTTCTCCTCTGTAATGGAAGCCGAGAAAAGCGACAGGCTTTATGATTGCCTGCCGATGTATCATTCGAACGGCGGCATTCTCGCAACGCTTGGCACGCTCATTCGCGGTGGAAGTGTTGTGATCCGCGAAAAATTATCGGTTCGTGAATTCTGGTCTGATATCATCAAACATAACTGCACTTTGTTTTTTTATATCGGCGAAGTGTGTCGCTATCTTTTGAATGCGCCGCCATCCCCGCTCGACCGCCAACATCGCATTCGTCTGATTTGCGGCAATGGTTTGCGGCCTGATATTTTTCAAGCTTTCTCGAAGCGTTTCGGCATCAAACATATTCGTGAATTTTATGGCGCGACCGAGGGTAATATCGCGCTGTTTAATTTTGATTCACGCCCTGGTGCGATTGGTCGTATTCCGAAATGGGCGGAGAAGCGGTTTGTTGTCAAAGTCGTGCGCTTTGATGTCGAGAATGAAAAGCCAATGCGTGATGCCGATGGGCGGTGCATACCATGCAAGCCGGGCGAGATTGGCGAGATCATCGGCGAGATTATTGATGATCCGAATGCACCGGCCAATCGCTTCGAGGGCTACGCCGATACGAATGCAAATGAGACGAAAATTCTGCGTAACGTTTTCCGCGATGGTGATGCGTGGTTCCGCTCCGGTGATCTCGTGACGCGCGATGAGCGCGGCTATTTCTATTTCGTTGATCGTATCGGTGATACATTCCGTTGGAAAGGCGAGAACATCTCGACCAATGAAGTGGCCGAAACCATCAACACGCATCCGGGTGTTGCGTCTTGCGCGGTCTATGGCATTCCGATTGCAAACCATGACGGCAAGGCGGGAATGGCGGCGCTGCATCTTTCAGAGCATGAGGCTTTCGATCTGGATCGTCTTACCAAACATCTCGTCGACAATCTGCCCCCGCATGCGCGTCCGCTCTTTCTGCGCTTGCGTCGCGAGGCCGATATGACCGGAACATTCAAAATCCGCAAAGTTGATTTGATGAAAGAAGGCCTCACGCCGCGTGATCTGAGCGAACCACTTTATATGTTTGACAGTGAAACCGGGCGCTATCGCATATTGGATGAAGCGATGCGCGGGGATATTCTTGAAGGTCGGTTACGGCTCTAATTTAAAAAGAAAAATTAAGGTCACGACCGCGCGCGCAATTCGCGGCGGATGATTTTCCCCGTCGTGGTCATCGGCAGAGAGTCGATAAATTCGATTTCGCGCGGATATTCATGAGCCGATAAACGCTCTTTCACAAATTGTGATATCTCGTCTTTCAGTGCATTGCTCGGCAAAAAGCCCGGACGCAAAACCACAAAAGCTTTGACGATTTCGGTGCGCAGCGCGTCTAGCTTACCGACTGCGGCAGCAAGCGCAATCGCCGGATGTTTAATCAAGCAGTCTTCAATCTCGACGGGGCCGATGCGGTAGCTTGATGACGTGATCACATCATCATCACGGCCGATAAATTTGATGTAACCATCCTCATCCATCACGCCTTGATCACCGGTGGCCATCCAGTCGCCGATGAATTTTTCGTGGCTTGCCGCTTCACGATTCCAATAACCAAGAAACATCACGGGATCAGGGCGCGCGATGGCAATCTGTCCCACTTCGCCGCGCGCACATTCTGTGCCGTTAGCACGAATGATCGCGACGCGATGCCCGGGAACAGGCTTGCCAATGAATCCTGGCTTGACCATTGAAAGTGCATTGCACGAACCGATGACGAGATTGCATTCGGTTTGGCCATAGGCCTCGTTGATCGTGAGGCCTAACTCCTCTTGTGCCCATAACAGCGTTTCCGCACCAAGTGCCTCGCCAGCGGAAGCAATGGTTCGCAAATTCAATTCATATTTGGTGCGTGGATTTTTGATTGTGCGCAACATGCGCAGCGCCGTCGGCGGCACAAAGAGATTGCGGATCTTGAAATCCTGCATCAACCGATAGGCTTCATGAGCATCGAACTTGTCAAACTTTCGCGCCACAACCGGCATGCCATGCGCAAGCGATGGCAGAAGGCCGTTTAACAATCCACCCGCCCACGCCCAATCCGCCGGTGTCCAGAGGAGATCATCCTCGCGCGGGAAGAATTCATGTACCAATTCGAAACCGGGCAAATGTCCTGGCAAAACACGATGGCCGTGGAGCGCACCTTTTGGCTGGCCTGTCGTTCCGGATGTGTAAATCATCAAGGCCGGATCATCGGCCAATGTGTTAACCGGCGTGAATTCATCAGAGTGTGCAGCAAGCGCGGCGTTAAAATCTTTCGCGTTGCCTTCATCACCATCAACTGAAAGCAGGAGTTTAAAATCAGGGAGCGGTTCTGTCGCGCTGTTTAACTTCTGTAAGCTTGCTGAATTTGTAATGAGGCCGGTTACTCCAGCATCATGAAGCCGATAGAGAAGCGCATCGACACCGAAGAGGACGGCGAGTGGCAGCGCCACCGCACCGGCTTTGTAAATCGCAATATGGCTCTCAGCGACTTCGCGCGATTGCGGCAACAAAATCGCAATGCGTTCGCCGCGTTTGATGCCGCTCTTCACGACGAGATTCGCAAGTTGATTGGAGCGCTTGCGCAAATCAGCGAAACTCACGCGCTCAGCTTTGCCTGAAACATCGACATCAAGAAGCGCCAAACGATCAGGCTCACGCGCTGCCCAATGATCGCACACAGCGACGCCGATATTGTAGCGGTCTGGCACGTTCCACCGGAACGCCGCGCGCAGGCTCGCCTCATCAGGGCTGAAAGGAAGCATTGTCTATGGGCCACTCAAGAAAAGCGACGCATTTAGGCAGGAAGCTTCTTTTTTTGCAACGCAACAAATGAGGAAATGGTCAATCGCCTAGACGGGCAGGGCGCCGTCCGATTTCACTTCTTCCATCACCGCAAAGGTCCGGCTTTCTTTTACCCCCGGGAGCGCCAAGAGCACATCACCCAAAAAGCGACGATAGGCCGCCATATCCTCAACGCGTGTTTTAACGAGATAATCAAAACCGCCCGCGACCATATGGCATTCCAGTACTTCGGGTGCGGTTTGAACGGCTTCGCTAAAGCGGGCGAATACATCGGGCGTGGTTTTATCGAGCGTTACTTCGACAAAAATCAAAAGCCCTCGGCCAAGCTTTTTAGGGTCGAGCATGGCGCGAAAGCCCATCACATAACCGTCTCGCAACAGACGTTTTACACGTTCGCTCGCGGCCGTCGGCGAAAGCCCGACTTTTTCAGCAAGATCGACGGTGGTGATACGGCCGTCATCTTGCAGCCAATTGAGAATCTTCCGGTCGATCCGATCAAGGTCAGACATATTCGCTAAATCCTATAAATTTTTTAGTTATTCCAACTATAATTTATCAAAAAATACCAATTAAAACACTATAAATTTTGATATATGATGAAAAAATCAATTTTTTCGTGGAAAGTCGCTTTCATGACGTCTTTTACCCCCTTCCGCACCGATTTCGCCCCTCGGGACGAGGATATTGCTGCGCGCTTGTTGCTGACGGCTACGCTTTCTCCCGAAGTTGAAAAGCGCGTTGATCAATCAGCGAACGGCATGATCCACGCGATCCGCACCAAAACATCGGGCCTCGGCGGTGTTGAGGAATTGCTGCGCGAATATTCGCTCTCCACGCCCGAAGGGCTTGCTCTGATGGTGCTTGCTGAAGCCCTGCTTCGTGTGCCCAATGCTGCGACCGCCGACAGTCTGATTGAAGACAAGCTCGGCCAAGGCGATTTCTTGAATCATGAAACGCAATCGGATGCGCTTTTGGTGTCAGCGTCGGCTTGGGCGCTTGGCCTCACGGCGCGTGTCATCCAACCGGGTGAAACGCCAGAGAGCATGATCGGCAAACTCGTGAAGCGTCTGGGTTTGCCGACCGTTCGTACCGCAACACGTCAAGCCATGCGTGTGCTCGGCAGTCATTTCGTGCTTGGCCAGACGATTGATGAAGCGCTTGAGCGCGCGCGTTCCGGCACGGGCAAACTCTTCCGCTATTCCTTCGACATGTTGGGTGAAGGCGCGCGCACGCAGGAAGATGCGGATCGTTATGCGGCCTCATATAGCGCTGCCATTGCTGCGATTGGCAAAGCGGCAGGTAATGAGCCTTTGCCGAACCGCCCCGGCATTTCGGTAAAACTCTCAGCGCTTCATCCACGTTATGATTGGCTCTCGCGTGAACGCGTGATGCGCGAGCTTGTGCCAGTGCTCTTACGTCTCGCACAAGAAGCGAAATCCTATGACATGAATTTTACCGTGGATGCGGAAGAGGCCGATCGCCTCGAACTCTCGCTCGATGTCATCGCCGCTGTCTTTGCTGATCCATCGCTTGCCGGTTGGGATGGTTTTGGCCTCGCCATTCAGGCCTATCAAAAGCGCGCAATCGAAGTCATCGACTGGATCGACACTCTCGCAGCACACCACAATCGCCGTATGATGGTGCGGCTCGTGAAGGGCGCCTATTGGGATACGGAAGTGAAGCGCGCGCAGGAGCGTGGCCTTCATGATTATCCTGTCTTCACGCGTAAAGCGATGACCGATCTGAATTATATTGCGTGTGCGGAGCGTATGCTCAAAGCGCGGCCGCGTATTTATCCGCAATTTGCAACGCATAATGCATTGACAGTTGCTTCCATTCTCGAACGCGCAGGCGGTGTCGACGGGTTCGAATTCCAGCGTCTGCATGGCATGGGTGATGCGCTCTATCAGCATCTTTTGAATGAACGTGAAGGCGTCGCTTGCCGAACTTACGCACCTGTCGGCGGACATTCGGATTTGCTTGCTTATCTCGTGCGTCGTCTTTTGGAGAATGGCGCGAACTCGTCCTTCGTTTCCGTTGCAGCGGATCCGAATGTTCCGGCTGAGACGTTGCTCACCCGCCCGCAAACAATCATTGGCGATGCGGGCTCTGCGCGCCATCCGAAATTGCCGATGCCTGCGGAAATTTACGCGCCGAAGCGTCGCAATTCGCAAGGCGTTGAATTGGGCCATGCCGCAACGCTTGAAGCCTTGATGGCAGAAATCCAATCGGCTTCGACGAAAAAGATTGTCGCTGCGCCGATCATTGATGGCGAACAGCATGTCCGCTCGACGCGCGCGATCTTGTCGCCGATTGATGGCGTGACGATTGCCGGTCATGTGAGCGAAGCGGATGCCGCACTTGCCGATCAGGCGATGCAGGCGGCAAAGCGCGGTTTCCGCGCATGGGATCGCACACCTGCTGCCACTCGCGCCGCAGCACTTGAAAAAGCGGCGGACGCACTTGAAGCGCAACGCGGTCTCTTGCTGCATCTCTTGCAGCTCGAAGCCGGCAAGACGATTGACGACGCGCTCGCCGAATTGCGCGAGGCTGTCGATTTCTGCCGCTTCTATGCTGCCGAAGCACGCGCGATTTGCGGTGAAGGTGAAGTGTTGCCAGGCCCGACAGGCGAAGACAATCGCCTTATCCGTCGTGGGCGTGGTGTGTTTGTGTGCATCAGCCCGTGGAATTTCCCGCTCGCGATTTTCTTGGGCCAAGTCACAGCAGCGCTTGCCGCCGGCAATGCGGTGGTTGCAAAGCCTGCCAAGCAGACGCCACTTATCGCGTTTGAAGCGATCCGCATTTTGCATGACGCGGGCGTGCCGACATCTGCATTGCAGTTTGTCCCCGGTGCAGGTGACACAGGTGCAGCGCTCACGTCGCACATGCTCGTTGGTGGTGTTGCGTTTACGGGTTCAACCGAAACCGCATGGCGCATCAACCGCACGCTAGCCGCAAAGGACGAACCCATCGTGCCGTTGATTGCTGAAACCGGCGGCATCAATGCGATGATTGTCGACGCAACGGCTCTGCCTGAACAAGTCTCCGATGACGTCGTGATGTCGGCCTTCCGCTCTGCGGGGCAACGCTGCTCGGCGCTTCGTCTTCTCTGCGTGCAGGATGATGTCGCAGACAAAATGATCACGATGATCAAAGGCGCGGCAGAAGAATTGAAGCTCGGCGATCCGCGCGATACGGCCATTCATATTGGTCCCGTGATTGATGCAGAAGCGAAAACCAATCTCGATGTGCATATCGCGACGATGACGAAAAGCGCAAAAACGCATTATGCCGGCAAGGCGCCGACGCAGGGCACATTCGTCGCGCCGCATATGTTCGAGTTGAAATCAGTAAGCGATTTGAAGCGCGAAGTGTTCGGACCCATTCTGCACATTGTTCGCTGGAAGTCGGGCGGGCTCACAGAACTTCTCGATCAGATTGACGCGCTCGGCTATGGCCTCACCCTCGGCGTGCATACGCGTATCGACGCGGTGCAGGCAGAAGTCGTCGACCGGCTTGATGCAGGCAATTGCTATATCAACCGCAACATGATCGGCGCGGTTGTCGGCACGCAACCCTTCGGCGGCTCACGCCTCTCGGGAACTGGCCCGAAAGCCGGCGGGCCGGACTATCTCCGCCGCTTCACGCTCGAGCAGACGGTGACGATCAACACGGCGGCCGCAGGCGGCAATGCGAGCCTGATCGCGATGGGGGAGTGAGGGGTTGATTTTCCGACCTCTTTGACTCGACAGGGGCGGGGTTTTTCTGTATGCACCCCACTTCAACTCACAACAGCGCGCCGAAACGCTGGTTTGAGGGTCAAAATCCTCCGAATTGGGGTAAAATATCCCCAAAAGGCGGCCAAAAGCCCTGAAATCCATACGGCAGGAGATAAAAATGGATATTATACAGCAGCTCGAGAAAGAGCAGGCTGAAAAGCTCGCCGCCGCCCGTCCGATTCCGGATTTTGAGCCTGGCGATACCGTTCAGGTCAATGTGAAGGTTGTCGAAGGCGAGCGCACCCGCGTACAGGCCTATGAAGGCGTATGCATCGCGCGCAATGGCGGCGGCATCAATGAAAGCTTCACGGTTCGCAAAATTTCCTATGGTGAAGGCGTCGAGCGCGTCTTCCCAATCTATTCGCCGCTGATCGACTCGATCAAGGTGATCCGTCGCGGTAAAGTCCGTCGTGCGAAGCTTTATTATCTGCGCGACCGTCGCGGCAAATCGGCCCGCATCGTCGAGCGTAAGACCGGTCATGGCACGGAGCAGTCGGAAGGCTGATCTGTGGCCGTTAAGGTCCTTTGACGAGTTTTGGCGGGCGCGGCGGATGACGTCGCGCCTTTGCCGTTTTTGACCTTTAAGTTTTGATCGCTAATTTTGGTCCGGTTGATCCGGTCTTTAGTCGCAGGAAGAGCAATCCGATGGTTCACGCCGCAGCGCCCCGCACTCTCTATGATAAAATCTGGGACGACCATGTCGTCGACACGCAGCCGGATGGCACATGCCTTCTCTATATTGATCGCCATCTCGTGCATGAGGTGACGAGTCCACAGGCTTTCGAAGGTCTTCGCATGGCAAAGCGCAAAGTGCGTGCGCCGGAAAAGACGCTCGCCGTTGTCGATCACAATGTGCCGACGACCGATCGCTCGAAGGGCATTGATGATCCCGAGTCGCGCACGCAAGTTGAAACGCTTGCCGAGAACGCACGTGAATTTGGCATCGAATATTATAACGAGCTCGATAAGCGCCAAGGCGTCGTCCACATTGTTGGCCCTGAACAGGGCTTCACACTGCCGGGTACAACGATTGTTTGCGGTGACAGCCATACATCAACGCATGGCGCCTTCGGTGCGCTCGCGCATGGTATCGGCACATCGGAAGTCGAGCATGTGCTCGCAACGCAAACGCTCATTCAGAAAAAAGCGAAGAATATGCGCATCACGGTTGACGGCACTCTGCCTGCAGGCGTGACAGCGAAAGACATTATCCTCTCGATCATCGGTGAGATCGGAACATCAGGTGGCACAGGCTATGTGATGGAATATGCGGGCGAAGCCATTCGCGCACTTTCCATGGAAGGTCGCATGACGATCTGCAACATGTCGATTGAAGGCGGCGCACGTGCAGGTCTCGTTGCGCCTGATCAGAAAACTTTTGATTATCTCAAAGGCCGTCCGAAAGCACCAAAGGGCATGGCGTGGGATATGGCGATGAAATATTGGGAAACGCTTGTGACGGATGCGGGTGCGCATTTTGATCGCGAAGTGAAACTCGATGCCGCCAATCTGCCACCCATCGTGACGTGGGGCACATCGCCGGAAGACGTTGTGTCGATCACTGGCACAGTGCCGATGCCATCAGCCGCGCCAAGCGAGCAGAAGAAAGCCGCCATTCAGCGTGCGCTTGACTATATGGGCTTGAAGGGCGGCGAGAAGATTACGGACATCAAGCTTGATCGCGTCTTTATCGGCTCATGCACAAATGGCCGTATCGAAGATTTGCGTGCTGTCGCAAAAGCGGTTGAAGGCAAGAAGGTGGCTTCAACCGTCAGCGCGATGATCGTGCCGGGTTCTGGCCTTGTAAAGCAACAGGCGGAAGAAGAAGGTCTTGATAAGATTTTCAAGTCCGCTGGTTTTGATTGGCGTGAACCGGGGTGCTCTATGTGTCTCGCAATGAATGCTGACAAGCTCGCACCGGGCGAACGTTGCGCATCAACGTCAAACCGCAATTTCGAAGGTCGTCAGGGCTTCAAAGGTCGTACGCATCTCGTGTCGCCTGTTATGGCCGCCGCTGCAGCGATTGAAGGTCACTTCGTCGATGTACGGAAATGGGCTTAAGCGATTTCAACTTTTCTTTTTTTGAAACGAGTTCACTGATATGCAGGCTTTCAAAACATTAACCGGTGTTGCTGCCCCACTCGACATTATGAATGTCGACACAGACATGATCATTCCGAAGCAGTATCTGAAAACGATCAAACGCACGGGCCTTGGCACCGGTCTCTTCTCAGAAATGCGTTACAAAGAAGATGGTTCGGATAATCCGGATTTTGTTTTGAACAAGCCGGCCTATCGCAAAGCAGAGATCATCGTTGCTGGCGATAATTTCGGCTGCGGCTCATCGCGTGAACACGCCCCATGGGCGCTTCTCGATTTCGGAATTCGGTGCGTGATCTCGACGAGCTTCGCTGACATCTTCTATAACAACTGCTTTAAGAACGGCATTCTGCCGATCACCGTCTCGCAAGCCGATCTCGACAAATTGATGGATGATGCGCGTCGTGGCGCAAATGCGACCATGACGATTGATCTCCCCGCACAGGAAATTCGTGGGCCGGATGGCGGCGTTGTGAAATTCGAAATCGATCCCTTCCGCAAGCACTGCCTGATCAATGGACTCGATGATATCGGACTCACGATGGAAAAGGCGAATGCGATTGCTGATTTTGAAAAGCAAAACGCAAACGCGCGCCCTTGGGCCTAATCTAAATCTTGTTCTTTTTCTTTACGCCGCCTGATCTGGGCGGCGTTCTTCTTCAAAAGGTGCAGCATGGCGACGCAAAAACTGCTTCTTCTCCCCGGTGACGGTATCGGCCCGGAAGTGATGACGGAAGTCGAGAAACTCATCACATGGATGAATAAGACAGGGATAGGCTCGTTTGAAACCGAACGCGATCTTGTTGGCGGTTCGGCTTATGATGCGCATAAGGTTGCCATCACTGATGCGGCGATGAAACTCGCGCATGAATCGGACGCGGTTGTGTTCGGTGCGGTCGGTGGCCCGAAATGGGACAAGGTGCCTTATGAAGCACGTCCCGAAGCGGGTCTTCTTCGCTTGCGCAAAGAGCTTGAACTCTTCGCCAATTTGCGTCCCGCGATTTGCTATCCCGCGCTTGCTGACGCTTCGTCTTTGAAACGAGAGCTTGTTGAAGGTCTCGACATTGTTATTGTTCGTGAACTGACAGGTGGTGTGTATTTCGGCGAACCGAAAGAAATCGTCACGCTTGAAAATGGGGAGAAGCGTGGCGTTGATACACAAGTTTACACAACACATGAGATCGAGCGCATTGGTCGCGTGGCGTTTGAAATGGCCCGCAAGCGCAAGAACAAAGTGACATCCTCCGAAAAGCGCAATGTGATGCGTTCGGGCGTGTTGTGGCATGAAGTGATGTCGGCGCTTCATAAACGCGAATATCCGGATGTGATGCTTGAACATCAACTAGCCGATGCGCTCGGCATGCAGTTGGTGCGTTGGCCAAAACAATTCGACGTGATCGTCACAGACAATCTCTTTGGCGATATGCTTTCAGACGTTGCCGCTATGCTCACGGGTTCGCTCGGTATGTTGCCGTCAGCTGCGCTTGGTGCAACGAATGAGAAGACCGGCAAACGTAAAGCGATGTATGAGCCCGTGCATGGTTCCGCACCGGATATTGCTGGCAAAGGCATGGCCAACCCGATTGCGATGTTTGGCTCTTTTGCCATGACATTGCGTTACTCTTTCGGCATGACAGAGGCAGCGGACAAGTTAGAGAAGGCGATTTCTGATGTGCTCGATCAAGGCTTGCGCACGAAGGACATTGCTGCCGCAGGTCAAAACGCTGTGGGTACATCCGAGATGGGTGATGCCGTATTGAAGCAACTTCAAAAATTAGCGGGCTAAGAGAAGAGCATGGCGCTCCCTGTATCACTCGACGCCATCATCGAGGCGCATCAACGTATCGCGCCCTATATCCGGCGCACACCGCTCATGAAATTGAACGATCGTGCCTTTGGTCTCGAATGTGCGGTGACGTTTAAACTTGAATATCTGCAACATGCCGGCAGTTTCAAATCGCGCGGTGCGTTTAATACATTGATCAAGAAGGCAACGCCCCAAACAGCGGTTACCGCTGCATCAGGTGGTAATCATGGTGCGGCTGTCGCTTTTGCTGCGCGGGCTCTTGGATTGCCTGCTAAAATTTTTGTGCCGGAAATTTCGGCGCCGATTAAAGTGGCGACCATTCGTAATTTTGGTGCTGAAGCCATTGTCGGCGGCGCGATCTTTGACGACGCTTATGCGGCATGTCTCGATTATCAAAAACAATCTGATGCGCTTCTCGTCCACCCTTTCGACGCGATTGAAACGCTTGAAGGGCAGGGCACGATTGGGAAGGAATGGGAGGAGGATGGTTCACTCCCCGATACGGTTTTGATTGCGTGCGGTGGTGGCGGTTTGGTTGGCGGTATTGCTTCATGGTGGCATGGACGCGTCAAAATTGTCGGTGTTGAGCCCGAAGGGTCGCGTTGTCTTCATGCAGCGCTTGAAGCGGGCGCGCCCGTTCCCGTAGATGTAAAATCTGTTGCAGCCGATTCCTTAGGTGCACGAACCGTTGGTCGTTACGCCTTTGAAATTGCCAAACACGCAGTTGATCATGTCGCGCTTGTTGATGATGCCGCCATTCGCAGCGCCCAACAAATTTTGTGGCGTGACTTCCGCATCATGAGTGAGCCGGGAGGCGCCGCTGCTTTGGCCGCTTTGTTGTCGGGCGTTTATAAACCTAAACAGGGTGAACGTGTCGGCGTGTTGCTCTGCGGTGCCAATGTTGATCCGGCCACGGTGGTTTCATGACCCATAATTTTCCGCAACGTTTGCAGGACGGCTATCGCGCCTTTGTTGAAGGACGTTTGCCACGCGAGCGCGAGCGTTTTGAAGATCTCGCAGCGACAGGCCAAAAACCTGAAATCATGGTTATTGGATGTTGCGATAGCCGCGTGTCACCAGAAGTAATCTTTGATGCTCGCCCGGGTGAGCTTTTTGTCGTCCGCAATGTTGCCAATCTTGTACCGCCATTTGAAACAGGCGGACAATTTCATGGCACATCTGCGGCGCTTGAATTTGCGGTACAAGCGCTCCGTGTGAAACATATTGTTGTGTTGGGTCACGGACGATGTGGCGGCATCCGCGCTTATGCCGATGAGCAATCGCAACCACTTTCGCCTGGCGATTTTATCGGAAAATGGATCAGCCTGATTGATCCGGTGGCAGCAAAACTTGGTGCACGCACAACAGATTCGTTTGATGATTATGTTGAGAAACTCGCTCAAGCGTCGATTGAGAATACGCTCAATAATCTAATGACATTTCCGTGCGTGAATATTCTTGCCGGCAGAGGCAAGATTCGCTTGCATGGCGCCTATTTCGATGTGTTCTCTGGTGCGCTGAGAATTCGCAATCCGGAGACAGGCATTTTCCACGCGGCCATCGACGAAGTGCCCGGCCGCGTGTCGCTCTTTCATGCGGCAGGTGCTTAAGCTTTTGCTTTCAACAATTTGCGATTGTTAAGCGCTTCAGCGATTTGAATGGCGTTCAACGCCGCGCCTTTGCGCAGATTGTCGGAGACGCACCAGAAGGCAAGACCGTTTTCAACGGTCGAATCTTCGCGGATGCGCGAGATGTAAGTCGCATCTTCACCCGCCGCTTCATGCGGCGTGATGTATCCCCCCGGTTCACGCTTGTCGATGACAAGGCAACCTGGCGCCGAGCGTAGAATGGTGCGTGCTTCATCTGCAGAAAGCGGCTTTTCCAATTCGATATTCACCGCTTCCGAATGCGAGATAAACACCGGCACGCGCACGCATGTCGCGGTCAGTTTGATTTTTGGATCGAG